>Ga0334884_1000017_pt1 | contig 285275 bp, 250 predicted proteins | sample GraSluR1_MG_7_FD_207215 | JGI IMG/M metagenome (GOLD analysis project Ga0334884, IMG submission 207215) | Sludge microbial communities from methane-producing bioreactor in Wageningen University, Netherlands - Granular Sludge_12_05 R1 | ecosystem: Engineered > Bioreactor > Anaerobic >... | reverse complement strand
CATAGCCCTTTTCCTCCTGCTCTCAGGGCTACACTATACCACATAACCTTCCGATTTGTCTATTTTTTATTCCTGTTAAACCACAAAAATCCACTCCCAGGCCCTACAATTACGACACAGTCTCCTTCGCAGGAATGACGTTGGGATTTTCGGGGTAATGACGTTTCGATGCCGAAGGACGTTGTTGCGGGACTGCCGTTGGGATACGGAATAACGTTGGGATGCCGAATGACATTGAGATACGGAGTGACGTCGTGATTCCGACTGACTTCGTGATGCCGTCGGTCCTCTGCGTGAAAGGCTGGGGTTGGTCCGATGCGTGAAAGGCACCGGATGCGAGAAAAGCACTGGAGAAACTGGTTTGACGCATGAACCTTTTTTGAAGGAGAGTGAAAAAGTCAACGCGGGAGGGAGTCAACCGTGCGGGAGTGCGCATCCGCATTCTCTCCCCCTTGCCGACCATTTCCCGCCGAGTCAACCCTGCAGGCATGCGAATCCGGCTGGTCTCAGGCGTTTTCCCGACACTTAAAAAAATGCTCTTTACACTGCCGGTCAAAGCGACGAAAATACGCGTGGAGATAGATATCGCCATGCTTCTACCCTGCCTGACATGTTGTCCTTTTTCGCTGCCTGGGTTCCGGGGCGCATGTGGAGCCGGCCCCTGGATACGGTTCGCATTGCTGTATTTCTCGAGGCGTCCAAATGAGTAACAGGATGTTTCCTGGGATTGCCCCGTGGTCGCCGGGCATTCACAACCGTGTCTTCTTCGCGGTTTGGATCGTCGTGGGGATGCTTGTCCTGTGTCTTCTTGGCGCCTTGGTACCTTCGCCCGTCGGAAGCTACGCTGAATCGGGTCCATGGCGCGAAGTGGCCGTCGGACTTTATGTGGGTGAGTTTGCTTCCCCTTTCAGCCAGGATTCATCGGGAGCCGGCATTACCGTTGTCAGGATCGATCCGAAATACTATTCGTTCAGGCTCCTGGCCGCTTCCGAACATGGGAGGCAGAGGATGACCATGAAGGAATGGTGCCGGAATCATGACCTGGTGGCCGCGGTGAATGCGGGCATGTTCCAGGAGGACGGGATTACCAGTGTCGGTTATATGAAGAATTTCAGTCACATCAACAATCCAAGGGTCAGCAGGGAGAACACGTTCCTTGCCTTCAACCCGACCACTCCCGATGAACCCGAAATACGGATCATCGACAGGGAGTGCGAGGACTTCAACGCCTTGAAACGCAGGTATGGAACGCTTGTCCAGTCCATAAGAATGATCTCGTGCCAGCGGCAGAACGTCTGGAGTCCCCAGTCGGCGAGATGGAGCACCGTCGCAGTGGGAACCGACACGAACGGGAATGTCCTCTTTCTATTCAACCAGTCTCCCCGTTCCGTCCACGAATTCATCGAAATTTTGCTGGCTCTGCCCCTGTCCCTGACCAACGCCATGTATCTCGAGGGAGGACCACAGGCATCTCTTTACCTGTCGACGGGTGGGACGGCCATCGAACGATATGGCAGCCTGGAAACCGGGTTTCGAAACGGGGAATCCATACGGATTGCCCTCCCCCTTCCGAACGTGATCGGAATAGTGAAGAAGGATCCCGCACGAGATCGTGAAGGTTAGCGAACTCTTCGGATCACCCTGTCGAACATCCGCCCGGCAAGAGGTTTCTCCGCTCGCAGTGCGCCGTGCGGGCATACCTCGAGACAGCAGTAGCACCTGATGCACCTTTCATAGTCGAAGCGCACCTTCCTGCCCTCCCGGGAAACCGCTTTTGCGGGGCAGTATCTCCAGCATTCGCCGCACAGTCTGCACAGGCCGTCATCCACTACCGGGCGCTGAACGAGGTGCCTGCGCATGAGGCCATGGGCGAAGCTCGGACCGAAGACCAGGGCGCCCGCCTCGGGCAGAACGAAATCGGGCACCCGAGGCAACTCTCCGATCACCTCGACCGAATCCGCAAGGATTCCCATTCGTTTTGCCGCCGCGTTGGTCGGCAGATCTTCCGGTCTCAACCCCATCATCCGACACACCGTACTGTCCAGCGCTGTGGCATCTTCGCTTCCCATCAGCACACCCAGGTGCCTTGGAGTCCCGCCTTTCCCGGGCCCCTGCCCTTCCATGGCCAGGATGCCGTCGAGTATCGTAATCCCGGGTCTGACCGCCTGGTATATGTGGACGAGCAGTGCCGCGAACATCTGCCTGTCGACGCCGGTGCGCAGGTGCCACTGAGGTTTTCTCAACCCGACGACACAGCCGAAAAGATTCTTGACGCCCAGAGTGAGAAGCATCTGGCCGTGTGTTTTGAGCTTGGGCAGGTTGATGAGCACATCGGCATCGAGGGCGTCCCTGGCCAGTTCCAGTTTCATAAAGGGTTGGCCCGCATCCAGGGTAACGGAATCGCGGAACTCCCTGAAATCGACATCCAGTCCATCGAGAGCTTGTCTTATTCCGCTTTCCCTCAACACCTTCTCGAAGGTGCCCATTGCCGGGCTGTCCGATACCTGGACTTTGCCGCCTCTTTCGAGGGCGTATTCCGCCACGGCCCGGACAATCATGGGGTGGGTGAGCACCGCCCTGTCCGGTGTGGCAGGAGCCAGCAGGTTGGGTTTCAATACCACCCGGCTGCCGTTTCCGATGCGATGGCCTCCCGTTGCCTCGAGGACGTCGAACACCCCGGATCTCAGGGTCGAGTAGTCATATTCCGCTTTCCGAACCATCACTCTTGCCATGAATTCACCTTCCTCCGCGGGGCGATCCGCCGGCCCCGGCAAAGAGCCCGCAACCCGGGAATTCTTTTCGTACCGGGCAGTGCCATCACGGGTCTGCCGGCGGTGTGAGCTTCTTCATGAACCACGTGGAAGTGTCCTCACGATCCGGAGCTGTCATTCCACCCGGTACCTCGGATCTTCGATGTGTTCGCCTCTGCAGCGCGGACACCTTCCCGGCTTCGTGAAACGGTTTCTGCTTTCGAAGACATAGGAACAGTGAAGGCATCTGGCGGGCACCACCGTCAATTTCAGCTTACGGGAAGACAGCGACCGGCTGATGTGCACGAGATGATCGTAAACATCCTTTTCGCGAAGCCGCAGCATTTGAGAAAGATCACGAGCGGTGTATTCTCCGCGAGCCAGTATATCGATCATATCCTGCCGGATAGTTCTCATTTGCCGTCAGTCCATGAATGCAGTTGCCCCAGGGACATCGATTCCGGGATCGTCTCTCATCCGATGCCTCGGGCACCGAATAGAACTTTTTTTGTAGGATATTGCATTCGTTTTGTAAAGGCCCGCGGCATCCGTGAGCACTGCACCGCCCACTCGGATTCTCAATCTCAACGGGGCCGGTGCGGCAGGGTCGCGTGTGTGTTGCGTTGCGTCGCCGCGGTGCCTATGTTAATCTTCGAGCCGAATGGATCTCATCGTGGTGTTCTGCCTGCCTGGTGGGGCACAGATCACAGTGCAGTGTACTCAGTTATTCATTGAAAAGAGGAAAAGGACATGCTCGACCTGATCAGAAAGGGTATCCTGGCCGGCATTGGTGCCGTGGTCCTCACCAAGGAAAAGATACAGGAAACAACGAAACGCCTCGTGGAAGAGGGCAAAATCTCGACGGGCGAGGCGGAGAAGCTGGCAGACGATCTGGTGAAAAGCGGCGAACGCCAGTGGGAGGAGATGAGTTCCAAGATCCAGGAATCCATGCATAACTTTACGGAAAATTTGGAATTTGCGAAAAGGAAGGAACTTGAGGAGTTGAGGTCAAGGCTCGAACTCCTGGAGCGCCGCGTGGCAGAACTCGAGGGTTCCTCCATTCCGGGCGAGAAGTAGAACCCGTAAGAACACCCCGATCAGCCAAAGCTCCCTCCTCGACGTCCGCGGAACCTGGCAGCGTAGACTTTCCGCGCCCTCCGATGGTGTTTCTCGAAGATCTCGGATCGAGCCACCCGTCGGCTTTCTTGCCCTTCGCATCGTGACGCTGCGGTTCGAATTTCTGCATTGTCTCGGATCTTCAGATCTCGACGTGGTGAATCGTGTTCTTCGCCCACCTTACCCGTCCAATCGACCGCCGCCCCGCCGGAGAGGCATCTCCCCGCGGAACGGCAATACTCTTCGAACCCGCCAGATCAATTGCCTTTTCCGAACAGTTCGTCGTCCATTCCGACGCGACATGCCTGGGCGCGTCTTTGCCCCTCGATTCGAGTTCTCGCGTGAAAGGGCGCGAACGCTATCGACATACACAAACGATGGAAGCACGGGGGGATGACTTCAGAGCAGCGGGCTGAGCAGCTTCAGGATTTCGTCCCTTGACCTCAACAGCCTCGATCTTTCCCGCCAGCGTACGGGATCCAGGGATTCGGACTGATCGATATAATGCACCTGCTTCGACCTCAACCCCCAGGTGGCATCGCTGCCGTAAAGCAACAGGCTGAGCTCCGCGTGCAGGAAAAAGGACCGGTGGTCGAAATTGGCCGTCCCGATGATGCCCAGTGTTTCATCCACACTCATCGTCTTTGAATGCAGCAGGCCCCTGTGCAGATGAATCATCACCCCCGACTTGATCAGCCTTTCGAAGTGGGCTCGAGCAACAGCCCCTACGATCACGTGGTCCGCTGTGCGGGGTATGATGAGATCGACTTGCACGCCACGGAGTGCAGCCAGGTGGAGGGCGACCAGGAAGGGTTCGTCGGGAATGAAGTAGGGAGACGTCATGATGATTCTTTCCCGTGCTCCGAAGATGACCGCGATCATGAGGTCCCTCAGGGTGGTCGAAGGATCGTCAGGCCCGCTGGGCATGACCCTGATCGCGGCCGTTCCTCCAAGGTCCGGTTCCGGAAACAGGCCGTTGTCTTCAAGAAAGACCTCGGAAGCAAGATACCAGTCTTCGCAAAAGACGAGCTGCAGCTTGAGAACAGCCGGACCGGTCACGCGCACCATCAGGTCGTGCCAGGCTTCGGCTCGACCGTTGTCGTAGTCTTTATGTTCAATATTCTGCGACCCCGTGTACGCAATTCTACCGTCGATAATGGCCAGCTTTCGGTGGTTGCGGAGGTCAAACCGGGAGAGATGCCGACGGAACGGATTCGCGGGCATGAGTGCGTGAAATTCGATCCCATGGTCCATGAGCCGGTTCGCCATGGATCGCATCATGCCTCGAGACCCGAAAGCATCCACGAGAAGACGGCAGCGCACTCCACGTTCGACTGCTTTCACCATGGCCTCGGCGACTCTTCTCCCCACTTCGTCATCGTTGAAGATATAGAACAGGAGATGAACGTGGTCACAAGCATTCTCGATGTCCGCGACCAAGCGCTCGATGACGGTGCGCCCGTCATCGAGGAATTCGACGCCGTTGTTGTCGATAATGGGCATGCAGGTGAAGGGTTCCGTGAGGTGGGCGAGCCAGAGACATCGTCCGGCGTCGGGCCTGCTGTGCAGCATCCGGTCTTGCCTGGACAGCCGATCGAGGGCTCTCACTTCCCGGATTCTCTCACAGTAACACTTGGTGGACCGCCTCATCACAATGTTCTCACCGATGAGCAGATACAGCACCAAGCCGAGCCACGGGCTGAAGAAAATCAGGATCAGCCATGCCAGTGATGCACCCGGTGTGTGGCGGCGAGCCACCACCGGCAGCATCACCAGGGGAACAAGCCATCCGAGTATATCCCAAAACACCGCCATGCCCACTCGATCTGCAACTCCATGCAATCTACCCGACCCGTTGAAAGAATCCCTGGTCCTCTGCATTCATTGTTAGCATTCCCCGGAGCGGCAATCAACAGTTCTTATCGGCATGTGCAAGACAACGGGCATACCTTCACTTCAAATAAAAGCATTCTGTGCGTGGTCTGGCGTTATCCTCCTGGTTCGGGTTTGTCCCTTCAACGGGAGTTCAATCCTGGCTCGACCTGTTTTCACAGTTGGTTGTGGCCCCACGGCTCATGGAAGTTTGTCGGATGAACCACAAAACCGGCGGGTTGAACAACCCGCCGGTTTATTCAAATGCAACAAGGATCCGCACACTTTCGGTCGCGAGGCCGGATCCGCCTCATTCCGTCGCCCGCCTTACAGAACGTGGATTTTTTCCTCCACCTCTTCCTCGGCCTCGACCCCCGAGTTCCTCGCCCAATCCAGGGTAAGCCGGTCAGAATAGATATCCCCGCCTCCTCCAAGCATATCGGCGAAGGATTCGATTCCAAAATCGGTCATCCACAGGGGCCTTCTCTGTTCTCTCAACTTCGAAATATCGTACTCCATTCCAACCTCCTGCATGGAGAATGTTTATCTTGTTTCACTTAAGCACTGAATGCTCTTTCCTAAAACTAATACTGTCCACGGCGAAGTCAACAACGGGCAAACGGCGCGTCCAACCTGGTTCGCGCCGGCCGGACCTGTTTACGCATCCCTTCGGGCAGGAGCCCGATTCGGCCCGGCAAACCTGAATATGCCGAGTCCCGCCAGGAGTGCAAGCCCCGAAGCGAAAAAGAGTGCCTCGAATCCCGCCAGTACTCCGATAAAACCCAGCATGACCGAACCGACGAAGGCTCCCCCGTCGATGCTGCCGGTAAACATTCCCGTGATCTTTCCCCTTTCGTTCACGGGCTGGTTGCGTATGGCCATGGCATTGAGAGACGGGTAAAGGAATCCATGGCCGCACCCCGCCATGAAGCCTGATGCGAAAAGAATCCCCTCACCCTCGAGAAAAATCAGTGCAAACAGACCTGTCGCCATGACAAGAAGTGCGTAGGGAATGATGCGATCCTCACCGAACCTGTCCGCCGGCCTTCCGCCGAAAAGTCTTGTGAGTACAGCTGCCGATGAATAGGATATGTAGTAAAGGGAAATAAAAACGATCTGCTTTTCCGTCGCGTACGGGGATACGAATCCGTTTACCGCTGCCAGGCCGAATCCGAAAAGGAAGGAAACCAGGGCGACGGTAAGTACCCTGCCCTTCTTGAGCACCTTGAAGAAAGGCGTTTGTGTTACTTTGAGAACATGGACGTAGGTTTCATGCACGGGAAGATGAGCTGCCAGGCTCAACAACCCCATGCCGGCCGTGGCATGGAACAGCGCATCGAAACCGTACCTTCGGATGATGAGTTCGGCGATGAGGGGACCCACCGCGGAACCCACAAGACCTGATACTCCGAACAGGCCGAGCCCCTCGTTCAGCCGCTCGGGGGGAACCAGGTCCGCGACAAGTGTGAACGCCGCCGTGATGCAGATGGCGAAACCTACCCCATGGATGATGCGGAGCGCGACAAGAGGGGCGTAGAATGTTCGCAGATCCCCACTGAACAGCAGGTAGCCCAGGGGAAGGAGGGTCATAATGAGCGATCCGATGGTGTAGCTCCTTTTTCTGCCGATCCTGTCGATCATGTTCGAGATCCATGGCCGGCACAGCACGGAAGCAAGGGCAAAGGCCCCCATGACGATGCCTATATCCACCTGGTCCCCCCCATGTTCGGCAACGAATAGGGGAAAAAGAAAGTACGCCGAGAAACCCGACAGACACGACAGGTTGGCGAATGCCAGGGCGATAAAGGTCGGACTGGTAAGCACAGGGCGCTTTGCCCGACTGTCTGCAGAACCGGACGGATCTATTCTGCCCTCCCAAATACATGTACTGCATGCCACTGGAGCGTGCAATTCATAGACCGCCTTCTTTCTCTGTACAATTGGAAATCCAGCTTCAGGCCACGGCTACAGGGAAGCACCCGTGGCCGCAAGTCTGCCGCACAACAGGACTCCCCATGAAGACCAAAGACGAATATGCAACTCTGGCCGCGTATTACGAAATGGTCATAGGCCCTTTCCTCATGCCGCTGCGGCGGGAGATTGTCCGAATCGCCATGCGGCATCGATTCACAAACATCCTCGACCTGTGCTGCGGTACCGGACGGCAGTGCATCATGCTCGATGCCGCCGGCTTTCGTGTTGCCGGTGTGGACAACTCCCCGTCCATGCTCGGAGAGGCCCTGGCAGGCAGCCCACCATCCATAGAATACTTTCTCGAAGACGCATCTGCACTCCATTTTGACGATTCGTCCTTCGAGTGCGTCATCCTATGTTTCGCTCTGCACGAAAAAACAAAGACGGTACGGGACGAAGTCATGAAGGAGGCCAAACGGGTGCTCACGGCAGCCGGCAGGCTGATCACCGTGGATTACGCGGTTCCGCAAGGCTTCCTGGAGATCTGTATCGCTCTGCCTGCGGCAGGTGTCGAGAGAATCGCAGGCCATGAACACTACGCCGCTTACAGGGATTTCATGCGCTGCGGAGCACTCGATGCCGTCCTGTCAGAACACGGACTGGCCATCGAACAGAAGACCCGCTTTCTTTGGGGCACGGCGGCCCTGGTGGTTTCCACAAAGAGGAAACATTCCATCACTCGGTGAACCCGCCACGCAGCTCATGCCGACAAAAAACAGGTCCGTTCCGTGCCAGGAGACTCTCCGACTGCACAACCCGCCGCGGATGAGGGCAAAGTGACGGTAGCCCTGATGGGAAGGTGATCCGATGCCACACGGCTTAAGGGACTGTGGTGGACATCCACCCGCATCAGGGCATCATGGGGCTTCACCCAGATGCGATCGAGCGGCAGGATGGGAAGGTAGGATGGAAAGGTGCGGCGCGATGGCGTCTTTCCCAGCCGCTTGTTCAGCCACGATACGGAGCGGCCCACGGGAAGCCATTCATTGAAATCCCCCAATATGATTTCGACGTGGTCGTTGTCGCAGGCAAACAGGTCGAGCAGCTGCCTCACCTGCCTCCTGCGCTCGAAGACACTCAGCCCGAGGTGAGCAACAACAATGCGCACTCTCCTTCCCCGCACATTCAAATCCACGTCGATGGCCCCCCGAGGCTCCCTGCCAGGCCGGCTCAGGTCGATACGCCGCACATCGGCAACTTCGTGGGAAGTGAAAAGCGCGTTGCCGTAGAAACCCTTCTCACCCCACCGGGTGGGGCCCATGACCACGTTCAGGCCCGTGGCTTCAGCCAGGTATTCGACCTGGCATCGCTCCTGCACCCTGTGATACCCGGAATCGATTTCCTGGAGACCTATGATGTCGGCGTCGAGTTCCCTGATCACCCCGGCAGTTCGCCGAGGATCCAGGCGGCGATCCAAGCCCACGCATCGATGAATATTGTAGCTGGCAACACAAAGCGAAAATCCGCTGCCGCCGTTCGAAGACATCCGGACGTCGGATTCCGACACCCGAGCATGCTGCTCAAACGGGTCAACCACCTTGCTCATGACCTTTCCCCACATTGAAAACTTCAACACTGCAAAAGGGTTTGTCCATCATGAAGATGGTTTTCTTACTGATCACAAAATGAACTTTCCCTCAAAACCGGCTGAATGCACGGCGAATCTGTCCCTCGGCTTCCCTCACTGCACTGTTCATCCGGCTACCGCTGCCATAGGATACCACCGCATGCAACGTCGATGCATCTGAAAAAGTGTATCGATCCGGCACGACCGAAGAGAACCAGGCCAGCCGACACAGCCCCACTCGATGAACCCGAGCAGATTTCATCCCGTGTCCGCTCCGGATGATTCTCCTTCATAACCGGTGAACGCCCAAGATCAAGACCCTTCATGTAATTATCGAGTTTGTCACGAGATTTTTCCATTCGTTCGTACCGCAATCATGCCCAGACAAGAAGGGTTCATCCGGCAACCGAGTACCTCCGGTGCTTTTCTCGCATCCGGTGCTTTTCACACAAGGGATCGTAAACACAAAGGATCGATGGCATCACAACGTCATTCAACTTCACAGGGTCATTCCCTGACCCCTATAATCCAGGTGCAGATCGCGCCATAGATCTCTTCACCCGGGATTGCCTTGCTCCATCCATCCTGTATTCCAGGCTCTTTCCCGTTGTTTGAAACTGTTGAGCCATGCGCAGTCACTATTTTTCTGACGTTTACGCCCCTTTCACCGATATGAGCCAATCGGCCCTTCTGCATGGTTTCCGAATTTCTTGACTCCGCCCGCCCTATACTATTTAATGAAATTCAACGAAATCATACGAGTTTCACTTGTTTCATCGAGCTGTTTGTCCAGTTGGTCCGGAGTAGACACCAAAGCATGGGAGGGTGAAATGAGCAAAGGTGAAGCCGAGAAAGGCTCCGGCGATCCTGCAACCGAAGAAGAGAAAAAACGGGAAGAACAGGCAGACGAGGCGATTTGTTCGGCCTGTGAACACAGCGGCATCAAGGTCTCTTCGTGGGACGATTTTGAAGCATGGGGCCAGTACGTTGAAGGCCAGCTCGACGAACCTCAGCTCGCGGAAACCGCCGAGAAGGAAGTAACTGAATTTGCAAGGGTTTTCGGAAAGTACCTTGTAATAGACAAGGAAGAACCGGCACACGTCAGGAAGGAGCTGGAAAAACACGAACGTGCCGGGCAGGCCAACAGGATTTACAGAAGGGTGTGCAGAGAGGCCGGGCTTACTCTTTGTTTCTTCAAGGATTTCGATTCGTGGAGTGAATATGTAAAGGGGGGACTGACCGATTCGGAATTTCACGAAAGGGTGGAGCAGGAGCTCCGCAGGATGATGGTGGAGTGGCATTCAACCAACGGATAACGGATCGAAGTTTCGGCCCGGATAACTGCCTCCCCCGGCCGGATGAGTCTCCGACAGGGAAGCCTTTTCGGTCTGCAGGATCCGGTCAGAGGTGCCGGGCCCCGCGAACCAGCCTCTCAAAACCGAAATCGACACCATCGCTTCCCCGATTGCCGGCAAGATTGCGCTGTAATCCCATGAAACGCCGCAAAGGAGCCGCATGGATGATCATATGAATCTCGGGGCGGTCTGGACAGGCAGTGGACTGTGCCGGTTCCGCGTTTGGGCTCCCCGCGCAGGAAGCGTCCAGGTCCACACGCTGTCTCCCGAAAAACATTTTTTCGATATGCAGCGGGATGATCTGGGCTTTTTCAGCACGTCCGTCGAGGGGATCCATCCCGGAACGGAATACTTCTTCAGGCTCGACGGGAAACTCGACAGACCCGATCCCGCTTCGTACTTTCAGCCTCACGGCGTCCACGGGGCATCGAGAATCATCGACCTGTCCTTTCCATGGGAGGATGAAGGCTGGACGGGGGTCCCCCTGCACGCCACCCTGTTCTACGAACTCCACGTGGGCACATTCACTCCCGAAGGCACCTTCGACGCCATCATCCCCCGCATTCCGATACTTCGGGACCTGGGAATCAACAACATCGAAATCATGCCGGTTGCCCAGTTTCCGGGGGAAAGAAACTGGGGATATGACGGAGCCTATCTCTACTCGGTGCAGAATTCCTATGGGGGGCCCGAAGCATTCATGCGATTCGTGAATGCGTGCCATAAGCATGGGATCGCCGTAACACTGGACGTCGTCTACAACCACCTCGGCCCTGAAGGCAATTACCTCAGAGACTTCGGGCCGTATTTCACATCCCGGTACAGGACCCCGTGGGGAGATGCCGTCAACTTCGATGGTCCATGGAGCGACGGGGTCAGGGATTTCTTCATCGGCAACGCCCTCCACTGGTTTAAGAACTTTCACGTCGACGCCCTCCGCCTCGACGCGGTTCACGCCATGACCGACATGAGTGCCACACCTTTTCTCCGGGAGCTGTCGGAAAAAGTGGAAGTCCTGGGCTGCACGGACGGCAGGAAGCGTTATCTTATTGCAGAAAGTGATCTGAACGACAGCCGCCTGATTCGTCCGAGAGCGGTATGGGGATTTGGTTTGGACGCTCAATGGTGCGACGATTTTCACCATTCGCTGCACGCGGTTCTTACGGGAGAGACCGAGGGATACTACGCCGATTTCCGGAGCCTGGAGCACCTCGAAAAGGCATTCAGGGACGGGTTTGTCTACTCGGGCGGGTATTCCGTTTTTCGGCAGAGGAGACACGGCAATTTTTCGGCTGACCTGCCTTCGGAACAGTTTGTGGTCGCTTCCCAGAATCACGACCAGGTGGGCAACAGGATGTTGGGGGAGCGCCTTTCGGCTCTCGTTTCCTTCGAAGCCCGGAAACTCGCCGCCGGAGTGGTCCTCCTTTCCCCGTTCATTCCTTTGCTCTTCATGGGAGAGGAATACGACGAGGATGCTCCTTTTCTCTATTTTATCAGCCACGGCGACCCGGACCTCGTGGATGCCGTAAGAAAGGGCCGAAGGGAGGAGTTTCAGCGCTTCGAATGGACGGAGGACCCGCCCGATCCCCAGGCGGAGGAAACCTTTCTGAAATCCAGGATTGGATGGCACAGGAGAAACCAGGGGTTGCACAAGGTCATGCTTGACTTCTACCGCAGACTCATTTGTCTGAGGCAGAAGATCCTGGCCGTCTTCTCACCGAATAGAAAGGACCTGCAGGCCAAAGGAATCGAAGACCAAGAGCTGCTGATTCTCAGCAGGGAGAACGGGACCGATTCGGTCCTCTGCCTGTTCCATTTCGGCAAAGCAGACACCGCGGTTCAATTGCCCTGGCCGGTGCCCTCGACAGGAAAACACAGTAAGGTTCTGGATTCAGCCGATGTCGCGTGGAGCGGGCCGGGCAGCAGGGCACCGGTCGAACTCGGTCGTGACGACACCCTGTTCCTGAGGGCGGAAAGTTTCCTTGTCTATACGAACATCGATTTCTGTTCGGAATGAAAGGAAGGGATTCAGGCCGATGAGAATACCCTGCTCCACCTACCGTCTGCAGTTCCACTCGGGATTCACTTTTCGACACGCGATGCTCCTGGTCGAATACCTGCACCAGCTCGGCATTTCAGACATCTATGCATCTCCCGTTTTCAAGGCGCGCAAGGGCAGCCTGCACGGGTACGATGTCGTCGATCCCAACGTCTTGAATCCCGAACTGGGGACCGAGGAGGAGCTGCGGGAACTCCGACGGAAGTTCGATGAATACGGCATAGGATGGCTTCAGGACATCGTGCCCAATCACATGGCCTTCGACACGGACAACAGGATGCTGATGGATGTCCTCGAAAAGGGCACCGCCTCCCAGTATTTCCATTTCTTCGACTTCGACTGGGACCATGCCTGTGAAAGCATGAGAAACAGGCTGCTGGCCCCTTTCCTGGGCAAATCCTACGGGCAGAGCCTTGAAGACGGCGAAATCCGGATCATTTATACGCAGGACGGATTCATGGTCAACTACTATGCGCTCTCTTTTCCTCTGCGCATCGAATCCTACTCCCGCATCCTCTCGCTCCACCTCGACGAATTGAAGGAACAGCTCGGGAACGAAGACCCGTCCGTCATTAAGCTCGTGGGCATGCTTTACGTTATCAGGAGTTTTCCGTGCCAGGGGGTGGAAGGTGAGAGAAGCGAGCAGACCCGTTTCATCAAGGGAATCCTGTGGGAATTCTACAACAGGAACCCGGCAATAAAGAATCATATAGACCGGAATCTCGAAGACATCAACGGCCTCGGTTCCGATGCGAGCCGCAGCATTCTCGACGAACTTCTGTTCGACCAGTTCTATCGCCTGTCCTTCTGGAAGGTTGCCAGCGAAGAAATCAACTACAGGCGCTTCTTCAGCATCAATGAACTGATTTCCATCCGGATCGAGGACTTCGACGTCTTCCACCGGTGTCACTACCTGATCTCGAGGTTTACGCGGGAAGGAATCTTCACAGGGCTTCGCATAGACCATATCGACGGACTCTTCCATCCGCTCCAGTATCTCCAGAGACTCCAGGAAAGTGTTCAAGGCTCCTACACAGTGGTCGAAAAGATACTCGCACCCGACGAAGACCTTCCTCCACACTGGCCCGTTCAAGGCACGTCCGGCTACGACTTCATGTACCACCTCAACGGAATATTCTGCCGCACCGGCAATGAAAAGGCTCTCGACCGGATCTATACCTCCTTTACCGGCCACAGGGTCCACCAGGAAGAACTCCTTTATGAAAAGAAACGCCTGATCGTCGAGAGATTCATGACGGGAGACGTCGACAACCTGGCGCACCTGATGAAACGTATTTCGAGCCGGGACCGTGGAGGCTGCGACATTACGCTGTACGGTCTGCGACGGGCGATCCACGAGGTCCTGGCTCACTTCCCGGTCTACAGGACCTATATCAGTCCTGAATCGTTCACGGAACTGGACAAGCACTACATCAGGCAGGCATTGGACCTCGCCATAAAAAGAAACCCGGACCTCGTCTACGAACTGAATTACCTCGGAAAATTTCTGCTGATCCAGTTTCACGATTATCTGAGCGAAAAGGAGAAGGAAGAATGGTATCATTTCGTGATGAAATTTCAGCAGTTCACGGGCCCACTCATGGCCAAAGGCTCTGAAGACACCATTCTCTATATCTATAACAGGCTGATATCACTTAATGAGGTTGGAGGTGACCCGTTTGCCTTCGGGGTGTCTCGCGGGCGCTTCCATCATTTCATCCACAGACGTGCCGCGAATATGCCTCATTCCATGAATGCCACATCGACTCACGATACCAAGAGGGGCGAAGATGTTCGAGCCAGGATCCACGTATTGAGTGAAATCCCGGGGGAGTGGGAAGCCAGGGTAAGGTTCTGGCGGGAGACAAACAGAAAGTACAGGAAAAGGCCTGATGGATCAGCGGTTCCCGGCAGAAACGACGAGTATTTCTTTTACCAGACCATTGTGGGAGCATGCCCCTTTGATTCGGCCGAATGGAGCTCGTTTGTGCAGCGGATCAGGGAGTACATGAACAAGTCGATACGGGAGGCAAAAGTCCATACAGGGTGGATCAAGAGAGACGAAGGATACGAGACGGCCTTCGACTCCTTTATCGACAGGGTTCTCGATCCTTCCAACAGCATATTCCTCGATGATTTCCTGGCCTTTCAGCGAAAAGTCGCCTACTACGGCATGCTGAACTCCCTTTCGCAGGTTCTGATCAAAAGCACATGTCCGGGAGTACCCGATTTCTACCAGGGAACCGAACTCTGGGAATTCAGTCTTGTGGACCCGGACAACCGGCGCCCTGTGGATTTCAGGAAACGAACGAGGTTTGTCATGCGGATGCAGCGCGACGGATGCAGTATCCCCTTCATTCAGAAGCTTCTGAAAACATACCCGGACGGGCGGATCAAGCTTTTTCTCACATATAAGGTCCTGAAAGCGAGAAGAGAGCACCCGCTTCTCTTTCAGGACGGGGAATACCTGCCCCTTGAGACTCAAGGCCGATATGGCAACCACATTATCGCCTTTGCCCGCAGGAGGAATCACTCCTGGGCGCTGACCATCGCTCCCCGCTTTCTGACGGACATGGTCAGGGAAGGACAGCCCCCTTTGGGCCAGGATGTCTGGGCGGACACGGAAATACGGCTTCCCCAGGATGCACCGTCGGCCTGGAGGGATGTGCTCACCGGGGAGTCCGCTTTTGGGGGGCCGAATCTCCTGGCAGGAGATGTGCTCCGACATTTTCCGGTATCTTTGCTCCTTCATCCCTGACGAACTGCAGCGATCCGTCCGCCCGAGCGAACAGGGGATGAAGTACTTTCCTGGAACGTTCATGGCATGTGACTGTTTTTCTTCCTTCTGAATTCGAAACGGGAGGCTTGTTTGACTCTACTTCGCGGCAGAACTGCCACGATTCTTATCGCAGACGACGACCAGGATGACTGCGTTCTCATCAGGGACGCGTTTCTCGAAGGTTCTACCGCCACGGACCTGCGTTTTGTCGAAAACGGAGAAGCTTTGATGGAATATCTTAAGCGGCAGGGTGTCTATTCGGATTCCGTCCGTTCCCCTCGCCCCCATCTCATTCTTCTGGATCTGAACATGCCCGGCAAGAACGGCCGCGACGCACTGCTCGAAATCAAGAGCGACCCGAACCTGCGAGCCATTCCCGTCGTTGTACTCACCACATCCCGCCGACAGGACGATATCCTGTTCAGTTACGATACAGGAGCCAATTCTTATATCACCAAGCCGGTAACCTATGAGGAACTGGTCGAGGTGGTGAAGACTTTGACCCAATACTGGCTGGAGACCGTCGAACTGCCGGTGGATTCGAGGAGAGCGCCCTTTGGAGAATCCTGAGGTGAGAGTCCTCCTCATAGAAGACGATGAAGACGACTATGTCCTGATCCGCGACCTCCTGGAGGAGGTTTCATCCACAAGGTACGATCTTGACTGGGTTTCCGATGCGGGACGGGGCATGGACAAGCTGAGGGGCGGCCGCCACGATGTGTGTCTCCTGGATCACATGCTGGGGGAACTGACGGGGCTCGAGCTGCTCGATCAGGCAGGCGGGAACCATTGCAGCACGCCGGTGATCTTTCTCACGGGCCAGGATAATTACAGCCTGGACATGCAGGCCATGAAGAGGGGAGCATCCGATTACCTGGTCAAGGGACACATCTCCGCACCCCTCTTGGAGCGATCCATCCGGTATTCCATCGAGCATCGCAAGACCGCGGAGGCTCTCAGAAAATCCGAAAAGGAACTGAAATATCTTTCTTCCAGGCTTCTTTCCTACCAGGAAAACGAGCGAAAAATGATCGCCGCCAGGCTTCACGACGAACTGGGGCAGATCCTGACCGCCGTAAAACTGGGAGTCGAGGACGCGATCGGCCTGATGCCGGAGGGCGAATCATGCACGCGCCTGAAATTGCTGCTTCCGTCCATACAGGATGGAATCGACGAGGTGCGCAACCTCTACACGCGACTCAGACCATCCCTCCTGGACGATTTGGGGATAGGCGCCACCATCCACTGGTACTGCAGACAATTCAAGGAATTGCACCCTGAAATTCGCATCGAAGCACAGATCGACATACTCGAAGATCGCATCCCGTCGTCGGTCAAGGACGCCATCTTCCGAATCGTCCAGGAAGCACTGGGAAATGTGTCGAGACACAGCAGCGCCGGGCGCGTTCATCTCAGCCTGATCGAGACCGATGGAAACATCGTGCTGACCGTTCAGGACAACGGCCTGGGATTTGACATCGACGCCGCTCTGCCGGAAGACGATCGAGCCAGGGGACTGGGATTTCTCAGTATGAAAGAACGAACGGAACTGTTCGGAGGTACGTTGAAGATCGACTCAACGAGAGGGTCGGGGACGACGATCACGGCATCGTGGACAAACTGAAACCCTTGCCTGTCCTCCACGATTTGTCCCGGATCAGGCCACCCACCGATCGAGGAACGACAGTGCCCGGGCCTCCGACCAGTATTCGCCGTTTCGATCCAGGGAAACAAACCCCACGTGGCCTCCGTATCTGGGCGTTTCGAGGTGGAGAAAGCCGCAGTCCTGCGCCTCCTCGACGGGATAACAGGAAGGGGCAAGAAACGGATCATCCAGGGCATTCACGAGAAGAACGGGAAGGCGGATGCCGGCCAGGACCTTCCTGGAACTCGATCTTTTCCAGTAGTCTTCCGCATCGGTGAAACCGAATGCGGGAGCCGTGTAAAGATCGTCGAATTCCTGGAAGTTCTTGATCCGGTCGAATCCCGAATCATCCAGGACCCCGGGCATGACTTCCATCTTTTTCCGGATCTTCGCTCGCAGCAGGCGCAGGAACCTTTTCATGTAGATGCGGTTGGCCGGTTCGGCCAGTCTGAGGGCGGAGGATGCCAGGTCACAGGGCACAGAGAAGGTTACGGCCGCCTTCAAGACACCGGGGAGCATGTCTCCCCTTTCGCCGAGATACCTCAGTACGATGTTTCCGCCGGCACTGAAACCCACGAGTGCAAGAGCCGTATAGTGAGAAACCGCCAGGGCGTGTTTGATCACGGTGTCGAGATCGCCGGTTTCTCCACTGTTATAGAACCTGGCCTGCCGGTTGGGTTCTCCGCTGCAGCCCCGGTAATTCCAGGCCAGGGCATCCCATCCCCTTGAGTTGAGGGCTCTGACCATGCCCAGCATATAAGGCCTGCATGAATCCCCTTCCAGCCCATGGCAGACAATCGCCAGCTTTTCGCGATTCGCGGCGGACCAGTCGAGATCCAGAAAATCGTTGTCCGGCGTTCCTATTCTTTCCCTGTGATAACGGACCCCCGCGACTTTGCGAAAAAGAGCAGGGTATATCGTTTGAACATGGCTGTTCGTGAAAAAAACGGGGGGACGGTAGCTGGATTCGCGAATCAGGGGCATGGATCGGTCGTTCACTTTCAACAACTCAGGGTCAATGATTATTCCCACCGGTCCCCGTTCTTCTTTTCGAGGTCGATGTATCCGGCTGTGCCTCGGTCCTGCATGACAGTAGAGAGAATCCAGTTCACCACGCTGATGATGAACGCTCCGAAAACCGCGGACCAGAAGCCGTACACGTGAAAGCCCGGTATTACACCCGAGGCCATCTTCAGCATCATCGCATTGATCACGAAGGTGAAGAGCCCGAACGTCAGGATGTTGATAGGCAGGGTGAGGATCAGGATAACAGGGCGGAAGAACACATTGAGGATACCCAGTATGGCGGCGGCAAGAAGCGCCGAGAAAAAACTCTCGACCTCTATTCCGCTCACAATGTAGGAAGCAAATACAATCGCTATGGTCAGAATAAGCCATCGGATAAAAATTCCGCCCACGGAACACCTCCTTACACCCAGCCGACTGTCTCCGACACTGGATCCCACTCCCTCGAACGACTCCAAGCTATGGGCACCTCGCCGGTTTCGATTCGAGCGGACTCGTCAACCCGGGGGAATCCTGAGTTCTCCCACAGTATCCGCTATATTTTCAAAAAGTCGTCTCTTTTTCAACCGTTCTTTCCGGTTCATCCCGCAAACGAGTACCCGGACAGTTGTCGCACAAAGGTGGAAGAAATTCCCAACAGCATCGTTCCCGCGACAACGTCATTTACTCAACGTCGTCAGTCTCACAGCACAGCAGTGTCAGTCTCAAAACAGTGTCATTGCCTCCACAACGTACTTGCCTCCACATCGTCATTCACGCGAAGACGGGAATCCAGGAAAAGTAACCATACAGAAAGAACCTGGAAGAGACGATCCAGGGCAACGGCCGGAGCGACATCCCGGGCAATGTCCGCTGTGACGTCCCGCAGGCACATCATAGCATTGCGGGAACGGCGGTGTCGCGGGAACGGCGGTGCTGCGAAGATGACGTGGTTATGGGATGACCGTGCTGCGGGTGTATTTCACCTTTTGCGACAACTGTCCGGGTACGCGTATAGAAGAGAATGCCGAAACTGTTTGGTCCTATTTTTAAGAGATCAGCCGATTAAAGTCTTGTGTGCGCGGAGTGGCCTGGCCGACAGCCTGTTGTGCCCCCTGGTCTCGGTCATGATTGCTTCGGGCTTTGTGGCATCTTTTTCGGGCCATGGTTGTCCTCCTGGTTTGGGTTTGTCCATTCAACCGGAGTTCAATCCCGGCAATTCGGCGTTTTTTATATTACGGCATCGAGAGGGGATCCTCCCCCGACGTTGTGTTGAATTACCATTTTGATGGACACGGGTTGTCACCTGAGGTAAAGGTTTCAGACATATTGCTCCGAGAAACGGACAAACATACCGCTCGATCAACTGAGCCGGCTTTACTGAACCAGTACAGAACACATGAGGAGGTTCATGCGTGGAACGCACATTGTCGATCGTCAAACCGGACGGAGTGGAAAGGGGCCTTGCGGGGGAGGTCATCAAGAGGTTCGAACAGGCAAGAATCAGGATCGTAGCCATGAAGATGGTGCGGTTGAGCCTGGACCAGGCGCGCAAGTTCTATGCCGTTCACAGGGAACGTCCCTTTTTCGACAGCCTCACCCGGTTCATGTCCTCGGGACCCGTTGTGGTCATGGTTCTGGAGGGAGAAAACGTCATTCATAAGAACAGGGAACTCATGGGTGCCACCAACTACAAGGACGCCCTGCCCGGCACCATCCGGCACGATTTTGCAAGGGATATCGAGAAGAATATCGTTCACGGTTCCGACGGCCCCGACACGGCCGCAGCCGAAATAGCCTTCTTCTTCAACGTGCTCGAGATTTGCAGCGAGGCGTAGAAAGCGCTTTTTTTGAGGTCAACCGAGATGAAAAAGAGTAGCCCTTCCATCCTTTTCGGAGGTCTTGTCCTTGGTTTTGCCTGTGTTCTGGGTTGTTCGGGGTGTTCATCCACCCAAACGCCCTCCCAGGCATCCACTCCCCCGACCACCATGGTCAGGCCCGCAGAAGCGGTACAGCCGGCGCCTCCTCCCACCGGGGCCTATCCTGTGATGGCTCCCTACTTCCCACCGCCGGACAAGATGGATCTGTGCGGCGAGCCAGTTCCTCTTGAACACCAGCAGGTGATGGAGCGCTTCGACAGGGAGTTCACCCTGGTGCTGTACAACCATGCCCAGGTGTACCTGTGGCTGAAGAGAATGGACCGCTACTTTCCTTGGATCGAGGAGCGCCTCCGTCATCACAATCTGCCCGATGACCTCAAGTATGTGGCCATCGTGGAAAGCGACCTGCAGCCCAATGTGGCGTCTCCCAAAGGAGCCGCCGGCCCATGGCAGTTCATGCCCCGCACCGGATCCTCCTACGGGTTGCACCAGGACGGTTCCGTGGACAAAAGATACGACTTCGAAAAAAGCACGGAAAGCGCCTTCCTCCTGCTGGCGGATCTCTACAGGCGATACGGCAACTGGGCGCTGGCCATTGCAGCCTATAATTGCGGAGACAAGAGAATCCTGGACGAATCTCGGGCTCAGGGAGTCAAAGACTACTACCACCTGAAACTGCCCCTCGAAACGGAACGATATGTTTTCCGTATCCTGGCGGTCAAGGCCGTTCTGAGCAATCCTGTTCAGTATGGTTATAATTTTCAGAGAGGCCAGGGCTACGGGGAACTGAAGATAGACCGCGTGCGCGTGAATTTCACCAGTTCCGTGTCCATCCAGACCATCGCCTCCGCGGCGGGGACGACATACCGCGAATTCCGAAGGCTCAATCCCGTCTTCCGCGCCGACGAGATTCCGCCCGGGTCTTACGAGATCAAGCTGCCGGCGGGAACGGGCAGAGTATTCGAACAGAACTTCCAGCAGCAGGCGGCGGTCCAGGCTCCTGCACCGGCTTCCACCGAAGCGTCCGCCAGGCCCGCAGATGAACCGAAGATCAAGGCTTCTCCCAAGCCTCAGCCTCTCAAGGCCAGGTCAAGAGTACCCGCCGAAACCTATCACACCGTCCGGTCGGGGGACACTCTTTCGAGTATGGCCAAGTACTATCAGGTCAGCGTACAGGATATCCGAAAGACGAACAACCTGAAGGATGATAAGGTCGTACCGGGGCAAAAGCTGAGGATTCCATAGGCCAGCACGGCTGTTCCGGGGATCGTCTTCCTCCCGATCCTATAGGCCGGGCCTCTTTGTCGTTCCCGCAAACCAACCGTGCCGCCCCCTCGATCCTTCACACAGGGGAAGCGGCACGGCAGCATGATTCACTGCGCGGACAGCGAAATCACCTGCTCCGCCACACAGGTTTTCTTTTCTCGATGAACGCCGTCATTCCCTCGACGGCGTCGTCTTCCATGCAGTTCATGGAAATCACTTCTTTCGCATAATCATAGGCTGGTTTTTCGGCCAGATCCACCTGTTCATAAAAGGCGCGCTTCCCCAGAGCAAGGGTGAACGGACTCGCCTGGGACAGATCCAAGGCCCACTGCCTTGTCTCTTCGACCAGCCTGTCGGCGGGAACCACTCGATTCAGCAGCCCGGAATGTTCCGCTTCTTCAGCCGAGACGAATCTTCCCGTCAGCAGCATATCCATGGCACGCCGCCTGCCGATCACCCGCACCAGGGGCACCATCGGCGTAGTGCAGAACAGGCCGATTTTCACTCCCGGAGTGGCAAAACGTGCGCCGGTTTCGGCTATGGCAAGATCACAGGCGGCCACGAGCTGGCAACCCGCCGCCGTCGCGATCCCGTGCACCATGGCAATGACGGGCTGCGACAATTCATGCAGTTGAAGCATCATCCGGTTGCAGGTGGTGAAGATCTTCCTCACCGCATGAAGATCTCCGCTGCTTGAAGACATCTCCCGGATATCATGCCCCGCACTGAATACGGGTCCGTTGCCCCGGATAACCACCACGCGTATTGCGCCGTCGTTTTGAATAACGGCGAGCTTGTCGAGCAACCCCTCAATCATTTCAAGGGACAGGGCATTCCTCTTTTCGGGATGGTTGAGAATCAGCCACCCGATGGGACCTTCCTTCTCGAGTAAAACCCGTTCCATTTTCATTCTCCTTCGAGTGCAACTCTATGCCGGCCAGGATTCCGGGCCGTCCAGCCAGAAGCACAGCGCCCTTTTCAGTTCGTCCATCTGCTCCCGGTCCGTAACCTTTTGGCCACGGGCCGTCCGGATGTAGAAGACGTCCGCCACCTGGTCGACTTTCGTTGTAATTTTAGCTACATAAATACGAATCTGCAGTTCGAAAAGAGTCCGGCTTATGGTATAGAGCAATCCGACGCGGTCGACGGTGTACACTTCCAGAATAGTGTAATCGGCAGACGATTCATTATCGATGAGAATGCGGCTGGGAGTGGGCCGGACGGGTGTGGCCATGGTTCCGCATCTGGCCGCATGCTGAGCGATACGGTAGTCAAGAGCCATTTTACCATCGAAGAGGCGTTCCATGTCATCCCGGACCCTGTCGAAATCGACTCCTCCATGATCCTTGCCGGGCAGGCGGCACTGGAAGTTGAGCAGGACGATGCCGTTGTTCATGGTAAACACATGTGCGCCCATGATGTTCAGATGATGAAGGGTCAATATCCCGGCGGCACGGGACAGCAGTTCGGACCTGTCCCAGCTCATGAGGGTGATCTCGGCCATTGCGTCGGCCCTCGAGACTTCCCACACAAAGAGGTCCCTCGATGTCTGCAGATGCCGCCCCATCCTCAGGTGCCGGGCAATGGCCCTGGGCGGCATGGAAAGCAGGTAACGCGGGACCAGTTGAGAGAAATACGCATCGAGTTCCTGCTCGTTCATGAGATCGGCCACCTCGTGCCGGACCCGGGCTCTCACCTGCTCGATCTTCTCCGCGATGGCCCGCGGGCTCGGTTCCCCTTTTTCCAGCAGATGCCGCACGCTCTTGTAGAGAAGGAGAACAGGAGTATCTTTCCATTTGCCGTAAGCCTTCGGTCCGGTGGATGCCATATCGGCAAAGGTGAGCAGAACGAGGAGGTCGAGCAGTTCTGGATTTCCGACGATCAGGGCACACTGGGCCAGCATTTCCTCGTCCGCCAGGTCTCGAAGGGATGCGCTGTCCATCAGGAGCAGGTGCTGGGCAACAAGAAACTGCACTTTGTCCGACTCCTCCGGATGAAGCCCAAGCCGCCGCGCAATGGTCGGTATCATCTCTCCGCCGTTCAGGGCATGGCCCTTTCCCGAGCTTTTCCCAATGTCGTGAAGCAGGCACGCCAGGAATACCCATACGGGATCGTCGATACTTTGAGCCAGGTGAGTCAGTTCCGGTTCCTCGTGGGCATAGTCCCCGCGGATCAATTTCTTCAGCTCCGAAAGCGACCTAAGATGGTGCTCATGAACCGGATAAAGGTGGAATGCATCGTGTTGAACAAGTCCGTGCACGGGGCTGAGTTCAGGGATGAGCGAAGTAAGGAGCCCCCGGTTGTAGAACCTTCTGATAACGGGGATCTCCGCAACATCCGCTCGAAGCAGCCCCAGCAGTTCCTCCTTCACCACGGCATCCCCGGAGGCTGTATCGAGTACATTGCGATGATGGTGAATCCATTGCCTGGTCACGTTGGCGAAGCCGAACCCGTGTTCGGCGGCGATCCTGAAGAGACGGACCACGTGGCCGGCGGTAGGCGAGTATCGATCGGTGTGCAGGAATATCTTTCCCGTATGGGCATACAATCCATCTCCCAACACCACCGCTTCGGGGTCTCTCTCATCCATGTCCCTTTGCCCGGTGCGGATTTCATGCAGCCTTTCCCAGAATTCCTGCGAAATGCAGCTTACTCCATGAAAAAGCTGGAACACCACCTGCATGAACGATTCGACGGCAAGGAACCCGGCCCTCTGGGCATAGCCCAGTTTATCCGCCAGGATCTCCTGTTCATCGAAGCGGATGATGCCCCTGGAGTCCCCCGTGATATTCCTGGCCAGGCTGAGAAGCCGCGCGTAGGTTTTCTCGGCATGAAGAAGGAAGTCCACTTCCTGCCGCACAAGGTATCCACCGAATATGGCGTCTTCAAGGTTTCTGATATTCGCTGCGACCCTGCAGCCGGCTCGAATGGCGATGATATCCGAGAGCCCTCCGGGGTTGCGGTCGAGGTCCGGTTCAAGCCATGCGTCGGGAAGGTCGAGTCTCTCCTCCCGGGTTTTCACTGAACGATAGATGCAATCGAGATATTCCGTCTGACGGTCTTCGATGAGTGCATCCACAGCCTTATCCAGCTGGTCCACCAGGTGGCGGTTCCCCGAGATGTACCGCGCCTCGAGCAATGCCGGGAAGAATCCGAAGTCGTCCCGAACCCTTTCCACCACCTCGTCGCTGGTCCCCTGCCATGCGTCGACAACCCATCCTGCTTCCTCGATCGGCAGGGTGATCTCGTCGAGCCAGTTTTCCTGCCAGGGATGATTATCCGCTTTGAGGAAGAGTATGGGCACTGCCTCGTTGGGGCTGTTCAGCCCCCGCCCGAAAGCTCCCAGTGCAACCACGGCCCCACTGGCCCTGAACTGCTCCGTGTCCTGGCCCAGCCGGTTTACCAGGCGGTTGTAAAGAGAGATGACGGCGATCTCGAGCAGGCTGTTGTGCCGACTGAGCACCTCGTCGCTGCCGTCGGCCATGACCTGTTCGCGCTGTTTTCTCAGGGACTCGGAAATATTCTGCATCATCTGCCCTCATCTTCTAAGGATGCTCATTGCCTTCCAGATGTTATTCTCGAAATCTTAGCCACATTCGCACAAAAAGCATATCAAAATCAGAAGGCGTTCAATCCGCTCCACCCATTCGGGGGGCGTGCCCGGCGGTTTGTTCGAGAAAACGCCCTTCAGACGTCTCTTCCTTTCTTCCTCAGAAAGCCACCCGGGATAGACGGGCTTTCGCGTCCCTTGACCGGCAGCGTAATAACGGGTATTTAGACTTGTCGTTCAGCATCATATTCGTATCTTCAATCACGTAAAAGGAGCATGATGTGATCGCCATCCTGGACTACAGGGCCGGGAACCTCACGAGTGTCGAGAGAGCATTGCGTTTTCTGGGATTTTCCTGCCGGATCACCGATTCCCACGATGAAATCAGGGCGGCGGATCGAATCATATTCCCGGGAGTCGGCGCGGCGGGCAAATCCATGGCCGACCTGGTCGATCTCGGCCTCGACACGCTTATCAAGGAAAGATTCAGCGCCGGCATTCCCATCATGGGCATTTGTGTGGGCCTGCAGGTTCTCTTCGACTACAGCGAAGAAAACGACACAAAGTGCCTGGGCATCCTTCCGGGCAGAGTTCGACTCTTCCCCAGGAATATGCCATCGGAAAGCGGCGTCCCGTACAAGATCCCGCACATGGGCTGGAACGAAGTGAGGTTCGATCGGAGGCATCCCGTTTTCGAACACATTCCTGCCGGGAGCGAGTTCTATTTCGTTCACAGCTATTACCCGGACCCCGAGGATCCGGCTCACCCCTGCGGCGCGACGGCATACGGAATCACCTTCTGTTCGGCCGTCGCCTGGCGAAACCTGGCAGCGGTGCAGTTTCACCCCGAGAAGAGCGGGCCTGCGGGGCTGAAAATCCTCGAGAACTTCTGCCGCTGGGATGGCCGTTCTTCCTGATCCGTGGAGTACACCTTATGTTGAGCAAGCGCATCATCCCCTGCCTGGATGTGATGGACGGACGCACCACCAAGGGGATCAAGTTCAAGGGCAATATCGATATCGGCGATCCAGTCGAAATGGGACGATTTTACTATGAAGAGGGCGCCGACGAGATCGTCTTCTACGATATCACCGCATCCAGCGACCGCCGCCCGATCATGCTCGATGTCGTGCGCCGGGTGGCCGAAACCATATTCATTCCGTTTTCGGTGGGAGGAGGAATCCGCAACCTGGAAGACATGCGTGACGTACTGCTGGCCGGGGCGGAGAAAGTGAGTGTGAATTCGGCGGCGGTACTCGACCCCGATATCATTCGCCATGGATCCGAGGCTTTTGGGAGCCAGTGCATCGTTCTGGGGATGGATGTGAAGCAGGTCGGTCCATCGGACAGCATTCCGTCGGGTTACGAGGTGGTCATCAACGGCGGCCGCACACATATGGGAATCGACGCCATCTGGTGGGCACAGGAAGCGGAACGGCTGGGAGCCGGAGAAATATGCCTGAATTCCATCGATGCCGACGGCACCCGGGAAGGATATGCTCTGCACCTGACCAGTCTAGTCTCGACACAGGTAGGCATCCCGGTCATTGCATCAGGTGGAGCCGGCAGGCCGGAGCATCTGCTCGATGTTCTCCGGCAGGGGAACGCCGACGCGGCCCTGATCGCTTCCATGGTCCATTACGGGACGTACACCATTCGCGAAATCAAACAATACCTTCACGATCACGGAGTGAAGGTCCGAAACGTCTGGTGACGTTTCTCCGACCTTTGATCGGGTGCAATGGCGATACCTTTCGACCCGCAGTCTCATCCCCGGCCCCATCGAGTCTGCGGCAGCCGGGGAAGCACTGTGGACATGAAAGGCTATTTCTTGAGCTTCTCGATCAGTTCTTCGACTTCCTCGGCGCCCTTTCGATAAAACTCCTCTTCCCCGGGTTCAAGTTCCTTGAGAAGCCGCAGGAATTCGCCAGCGTGGACGATCTCCTCTTCAGCAATTTCCGTCAGCACTTCCCGGGCCAGTTCATTGTCGGTGGACTCCGCAAGCTGCATGTACAGCTGCACCGCCTCGTATTCGGCGGCAACCATGAAACGTATGCAGCGGACCAGTTCGCTGTGAGTCACCTTGCGGTCCAAAGCCAGGCCCGTCAAACCCGTACCGAATTCAGGCATGATATCCCTCCTTCTTGAAAATGAGATCGGTTGAAAAACATGATAGGCTGCTTCCAGGCTGTCCCTTCTGCAAATCAGAAACCATGTCGCCAGATCAAACTAATGACCCCTGCCCCTGGAGGCAACCCCGAGGCACAACTGTGAGCACGGAAGCATGCGTCTCGATGGAATCCCGCCCAGATGTTTGTTGACGGACAGAGAAGACATCCTTTTCATGTTCCGCTTTCTTTTGCCCACAAAAGCGTCTGCCGCAGGCCGGAGGAAAGGGGCACTTGTGCCCTCCATCCCGCCGCTGTCTCGAACGCATGAACATCGGCCAGCGAGTGGCGGATATCTCCAGGCCTTTCGGGAAGGAAGCGAACGGGTTCCGAATACTGCGCAAGATTCATGATGGTGTCGGCCAATTGTCGAATGGTCACGGCCTGCCCCGTGCCGACATTGTAGATGCCCGCAGGAGGGATCCGGGTCGACATTGAAAGCCCGGCTGCAGCGAGATAGGCTTCCACCACGTCGGACACGTATATAAAATCACGGGTCTGAAGGCCGTCTCCAAAGATGGTGAGAGGCTTTCTTTCGATCGCCATGTCCACGAATCTCGATATCACTCCACTGTACGGGCTCCCCGGATCCTGCCTGGGCCCGTAGATATTGAAAAACCGAAGAGCGACTCCCAGGGGACTCGCAGCCGTTTCCGTCGATGCCAGGTACTTGGCTCTGCCGTAGGGGCTCAGATGAACGGTCTGCCCGTCCGCATAATCCTCCCGGAGCGGCAAGCGCCTGTCATTCCCGTATTCCGCGGCCGAACCCGCAAAAACGAATCTTTTGAACCCCATCCGATGTGCGTCCCGGATCAGAGCCCCCGTCGCCCGAAAGTTGATGTCCATGGTCTCATCGGGATGACTCATCGAATACGGCACACTCACAATCGCGGCAAGGTGAAAGCAGAACTGCAGATTCCCGTGAAGGTCGCAGAGCCTTTCGATCAGGCCGTTCTCCCGGACAGACAAGCTATGAAGTGCAAAACGGTCACTGTCTTTCAGGGACCGGATATTTTCCTCGCGGCCCGAAGAGAAGTCGTCCACACCCACCACCCGGCATCCGATGTTGACCAGCCTTTCCGCAAGATGGCTTCCAACAAAGCCCGCCACGCCGGTAACCACGCAACCGGCTCCATGCAGGTTTGTCATTGTGCAGGGTCTCCTTTCCTGTCAAAATAAAAGCGGTATGAGAGGAATCTCCTCATACCGGCTTGTTCTGCGGTACCTGTTCCATAAGTGAAGAACGAAGGAAAGACATGAGCGAACTCCTGGAGAAAATCCGCGACAAACAGGCGATCATCGGAATTATCGGTCTTGGATACGTGGGCCTGCCTCTTCTGATCCGTTTCGGAGAAGCCGGCTTCCCGCTTCTCGGCTTTGACATCGACCGGGGAAAAATCGACGCCCTTCGTCAGGGCCGAAGTTATATCAGACATATTTCCATCGAACCAGTCAGTCGTTTCCTCTCCCAAGGGCGACTCGACGTGACCCTCGATTTCCGGCAGCTTTCGGAAGCCGACTGCATACTCATTTGTGTCCCCACCCCCCTCACCGAAAAGATGGAGCCCGATCTTCGCTTTGTGTCCGGCACTACGGACACCGTGGCTCAACACCTGCGTCGAGGCCAGCTGATTGTGCTCGAAAGCACCACCTATCCGGGAACAACGGAGGAAATGATGCTTCCGAGACTGCAGCAGACCGGCTTGAAAGTGGGAAGGGATTTCCACCTCGCCTTTTCCCCTGAAAGAGAAGACCCGGGCAACAAGCAGTTCCACACGGGCAGCATACCAAAGGTGGTGGGGGGAGTGACACCCGAGTGCCTGGCCTGTGCAACGAAACTCTACGAAGAAGCCGTTTCCGAAGTGATTCCCGTATCGTCAACCAGGGTGGCCGAACTGACCAAGCTTCTTGAAAATATCTATCGCAGTGTCAATATCGCGCTGGTAAATGAACTGAAGGTTCTCACTCACCGCATGGGAATCGACATCTGGGAAGTGATCGCCGCCGCTTCGACCAAGCCCTTCGGTTTTACCCCCTTTTACCCCGGCCCGGGACTCGGCGGGCACTGCATTCCCATAGATCCCTTTTACCTGTCGTGGAAGGCCAGGGAGTACGACTTCACCACTCGATTCATTCAACTGGCAGGCGAGGTGAATGTCTCCATGCCCTATTACGTGATCCAACGCACCGTCGAGGCACTCAATGAAAGGAAGAAGTGTCTGAACGGCTCAAGAATTCTGATCCTGGGAGTGGCGTACAAGAAGGACATCGACGACGACCGGGAATCGCCGTCGTATGAAATCATGGATTTGCTGAGACGGAGCGGAGCGCAAATCCGGTACAACGATCCGCATATCCCGAGGCTGAAACCCGGCCGCAAGCACCAGTATCGAATGGAATCGACGGAACTGACCGCCGAGGTGTTGGTCGAAATGGATGCCGCCCTGATCCTCACGGACCATTCCGCCTATGACTACGAATTCATCGTCCGCCACTCCGGCCTCGTTATCGACACGCGCAACGCCACCAAGGACGTAAGGGAGGGCAGAGACCGCATCGTCAAGGCGTAGGAAGACTCGCCTCCACAAAGCTGCCGGGCCGCCGAGTTCAGGTTCGGCCCAGGATTCCTTCCAGGGTTCCCTCGATCAGGCTGCGTATTTCTCCCATCTGTTCCGGGGAGTCGGCTTCATATCGCAGGACAAGGGCCGGCTGGGTATTCGAGGCCCGGACCAGTCCCCAGCCATGCGGGAAGATGAGGCGCACTCCATCGACGTCCACCATGCGATAACCGTTCTCCCTGAAGATCTTTCTCGCCTCCTCCACCACACCGAACTTCACTTCGTCCGGGCAGTCCACCCTGATTTCGGGTGTGGTGAATGTCGTGGGTATTCCCTCGAGGAGCTCCGGCATGGTTTTGCCCGAGTTCGAGATGATCTCGAGAAGCCGGCATGAAGCGTAAATCCCGTCATCGAACCCGAAATAGCGATCCTTGAAAAAGATGTGTCCGCTCATCTCTCCACCCAGCACAGCGTCGACTTCCCTCATTTTGCGCTTGATCAGCGAATGGCCCGCCTTCCACATGATGGCCCTGCCGCCGTTTCGTTCGATATCATCGTACAGAGTCTTCGAGCACTTGACTTCCGATATGAAGGTCGTGCCGGGACGCCGGGACAGGATCTCTCTTGCGAAAACGATCATGAGCCTGTCTCCGAAAATCACCTCCCCGCGGTGATCCACGACGCCCAGCCTGTCGCAGTCGCCGTCATAGGCAAGCCCCATATCCAGCTTTTCCTTTCGCACAAGTTCAATGAGATCTCTGAGGTTCTCAAGAACCGTCGGGTCCGGTTCATGGTTCGGAAATGTACCGTCCATCTCGCAATAGATCGGGTATACCTCGCAGCCCAGCCTTTCAAGGATGGGCAGGGCGACGGGCCCTCCCGTGGCGTTTCCTGCATCCACTCCGACCCTGAGCCTTCTTTTAAGATCGATGTTTCCCACCACATGTTCGATGTATGGGCTCTGGATATCGTAGTGCCGCAACCGTCCTGCGCCCGAGACAAAATTCCCTGCCTCGATGATCCTTCGGAGTTCCTGGATCTCCTCGCCGGAAATCGTGTCGAAGCCGTTGCATATCTTGAATCCATTGTATTCTGGAGGGTTATGACTCGCCGTTATCATTATGCCGCCGTCCGATTCGAGATGCCGGATGGCAAAATAGAGGAGAGGGGTCGGGCAGATACCCAGGTCCGTCACATCCAGTCCGGCCTCGATCATTCCCTGGGCCAGGTTTTCTCTGAAGCGGTCGGAACTCAACCTGCAGTCACGCCCCAGCACAACGCGCCGCTTGTCCTGGTTGACCATGCAGGTGCCGAAAGCCCGACCGAGGACAGCAACGTCCTGGTCGGTTATGTCCCTGTCCACCACACCTCGTATATCGTATTCGCGAAAGATACTGGGATGCACGCAGAATCTCCTTCGGCGGGTACGACCCGGGCAGCCTGCGGGCGAAAAACCGCCATCAGGCCAGGCAGCGATCGATTCGGTTAAATATCCGGTCTGGCACGCGACCGCAGGCAATCAGACATAGATACCCCCCCCTCCGGCTGCCTTCAGGAATGTGCAGCCGGACAGCGGGATTTCGAGAGGAATGAAAGAGGATTTGTGAATACCGGACAGCAGGAGCTAGTGATGCGCTTCTTCTCCTTTTTTTAGCTGCCTAAACGTCAGGAAGACGGCGGCCAGGACCCCCAGCCCGATGACGGTCAGCGCCCCGTACAGAGCGATGAAGAACACCACATGGCTGGGATCATACCAGGGGATGTCCCACGGCAGCATACTGGCCACGCTGCGCTTGAGGTCTGCGCAAAGAAGCTCACCTATTCCCAACATAAGATATCCTCCCCCCTGCTCAAAAGCACATATGGTCCGATCATTAGTCAAGAGAACCCATGCAACTTGGTGAAACTTTTAGCAACCTTTTCATCACTGGTCAATCGGAAAAACGATACATAGAAAACGAGTGAAACCGGGCGCCCCAAGAGGTACTTCTTCATGAAGCTTTACCTCGAACGCCCCACGGCATATTGCCGCCGGTTTCCGCTTCAGATCCCATGGATCAGGCTGTTGCATACAATCTGGTCAGTCGGGAATGCCATGGGTTCGGGCAGGGCCGTCAAGGGAAAGAATTCGGCGGCGGTCGCATCGGAACCCGCCCGCAGGATGCCTCCCTTCCGGCTTCCCCAGAACCAGACTCCCACCGTGTGCTGATCGGGATTGTGGAAATTCGAGTGCACGGCAACCACATCCCCCACGTGGACCAGCAGCCCGGTCTCCTCGAGAAACTCCCGCCCGGCGGCTTCCCTCACATCTTCGTCCCATTCCACGTGCCCGCAGGGAATGCACCATGCTCCATTGTACGATCCCGCACGCCGCACCAGCAGGATGCGCTGATTTTCAACGAGCACCACTGCCACTCCCACTGTCGGATTCCTGTAATGGATCCGGCTGCAGCGACGGCAGTACGGCCGCACTTCTCCCTTGTGAATAAGGGTTTGCAGCCGGTCTCCGCAAAAGGGGCAAAATCTGAACTGCCCGTTATCCGCGTGCATTGTATTCCTTCCTCCCCTCCCCTTCGGTATGCCCGTGGAAAGGTTCTACCGGATGTCAGGTCCAGAACGGGTTGAGAATCTTTTGGTTCTCCAGTGACAGGCAGGCACAAATGGACTGGTTCAGGGGAGTTTCCACGTGCAGTTCGCGTCCGAGCCCAACCACCATGCCGTTCAATGCTTCGACCTCCATGGGCCTCTTCCATTCCAGGTCTCTCAGCATCGAACATCTGAATTGAGGATTGTAGGAATCCGCGAGTTCAACGCAGCGTTCGACCGCGTCTTCGCCAAGGGATATTCCCAGCCGGCGGGCAACAGTATCGACCTCCCGCATCAGGCCGATCATGAGTTCGCGCGTTTCGGGGCAGGTTCTCACCTGGCCCAGGGGGGAGCGAGTCACCGTGCTCGGCCCGTGCACACCACATATGAAGAGGAACTTGGACCAGAGAACCTTCGTGATGTCCTCGCTCAGTTCCGCTTCGATTCCCGCCCGGCAGAAGGCATGAAGGATATCCAGAGACCTCCCGCTGCTCCGCCGGCACACTTCCCCGAATACGATCCGTCCGGGCCTGCCCCTGTGCAGAATCACGCCCGGCGAAGCAATGGACGCCTCGATAAAGGCGGTGCCGGCCAATACTTTTTCCTCCCCGTGGATATCCATGAGTTTTTCGACGTTATCGACCCCATTCTGGAGGGACACAATCACCGTATCCTCCGCAACCATCGGAGAGATCTGCACGGCGGCGGTAGAGGTATCGTAGGACTTAACACAGAACAGGAGCAGGTCCACCGGCCCGATTTCTTCGGGCTCGGGCGTCGCATGTACAAGAACACGAAAGCTCCCCTGGCCGGAATGGATCTGCAGCCCTTCCTCGGCCATAACGTGCCGGTGGCGCCCCCTTGCCAGGAAGTGGGTGTCAAAACCCGCCGCCGTGAGAAAGCTTCCGAAATATCCTCCAACTCCCCCAGCTCCTGCAATTCCGATTTTCATCAGCTGCTCCTCTCCTCTACATCTCCACCGAAACCATTCCCGGCAGAGCATGGTCTCAAGACACGGCCGATTGATCCAGAACCCTAATGTTCATCACGCCCGAGCGGGAATCGAGGAGTCGGTCGGTCGATGAAGTCGCAGAGGCATTCGAAAGGACATGTGCGTTCGCAGGTACCGTTGATCCAGCATGGCGACATGTTCCCGCTGCGAACCTGTTCAAGAACCGCCCCCACCTGGCGTTGCCACTCTTCGAGAAAGGCCGCGGTCGCATCGCAGGCCTTCAGTACGATCCAATGCCTCAACTGCCGGACGGAGCGCAGATCCACGTAGCCGGCCGCACTTGTTCCACGACGGACGGGAATTTCGGGCATCAGCCCCTTTTCCAGGGCGAGCAGGTAGGCGGGCAACTGAGGTGAAACCATATGTTCCAGGACATCAGCGAGTCGTGGAAGATTGCCCGTCTTATAATCCCAGCACGTTATCCCGAGTGAGGGGTGAAAATCAAGCCTGTCCAGGCGGCCTCGAAGCGTTACGGTACATCCGTCGATCCTGAGCCCTTCGAATCCGCTCTCGAACGCCGACCATTCCCAGCCCTTATCCGCAAGATCCTGCTCCCTGTCGAACCATTCATCGAGCAGCCCCGGCGTATCGGGTGCAGATCCCAGCAGCCTTTTCTTCTCCACGGACCAATGAACGAAAGCCGAATCCGGCCCGAATTCCTCTTCCACGACCTCCTTCAACAGGCGAGCGGCCTCCTCCATCCCCGGTTTACGCAAACGGGAATACGCCTTGATCCGTCGGCCGAAGGAAGCCAGAATGCGGTGAATCTTGAGGCCGCGCAGCGCAGGATCCACACCGCCTTCGATCCCGGGCAGTTCCTCCAGACCCAGCACGTCCCGGAAAAAATAGATGCTCGGGCACTGCATCAGCGTTTCCAGTGTGCTCACCGTGATCTCACCCGGCAGGCCGGGTTCCTGAACCTGGAACGACTCGAAACGGTACGCCGGCTGTCTTTCGTCTCCTGCTTCAACTCGATCTCCGATTCGACGAGAATGAATACCCGACATGCCTTCCGTAACCCAACGGACCCGGTGCAGGGCGCCGGACTTGACGCGCCAAGGAACAATTGGAGACACGTGCGTTTCCGACCTGGTGTCCCAGAAGGGTGACAGGAGACATGGTTCGCCTTTCCTGTCCATCATCGGTCTGCTCAGCACCAGGTTCGGCCCCGCGGCGTGAAACTGACCGACCAGGAGGCCGGCGAAGTCATACTGGATTTCTGCGCTTCCCCCCAACACCCGCTTTCTTTCGGCCGCATCGAGAAACGGGAGGGTCTTGGGCGGCTGAGGTAAAACGCCTCGAATGAAGCCGGGAATGTACAGACGTTCGAAAGCCATACCCCTGATATCCAGCCGGCCCATCACCTGGATACCCGCATCGTCTTCTCCCGCCATCTGAAAGACTCTCCCCTCAGCCGCTTTCCTCATCCATGCGCAAAACCGGCCGGTCGTCATCGGAATGCTGCCCAGTTCTCCGCGAAGTTGTTCGAACAATTCCGAAAGCCACTGCCATGCAAGCTGGTCCAGTTCGCCGGCAATCACCGGGAAACCCATGCGGTGCCAGAAATCCGTGAGCGAATCGATCCACCGGGATACCGGCCTCGATTCTTCGGCCAGAAGAACCTCGATTCCACGGACGAAGTCCTCCTTTTCGGGGAGATATCCGGCCATGGAGTCCGGGATGCCTTCGACGAGCGCCTTGAAACCCCGGTCTATTCCCTTTTCCCTCCATGCCCGGTCCCACTGCGCCGTCCTGCGGCTCCATCGCGAAAGCGTTTCATAATAGGGCGAGCGCAGCAGGGAAAACAGGAGTATTCGTGCCTCCCCTTCCTCTGCAAAAGACAGGGGAAGCATCCCGGAAATGAAAAGAGGATGATCCGCAAGGGACCTGTCTGGAAGCAGGTTGTACGCAGCAAGATCACCCGAAAGAGGCGGACCGAAAGCGTCTTCGAGGGATTTCGACAGGAGCGGGGAGTACGAAGTGGGATCCAGGAGCACCACGGCCATTTCGTGAAGCGGCACGGACCTCGATGCCGAAGCCAGGTCTTCGACAAGCCCGTAGATCTCCTGCTCGGGATCCGAATAAACCGCTGCCGCTGCCTCGTTCTCACCCACGGGCAGAGCATGGATCGACCCGCCGGAAAGGTTCACGATCATTTTCAGGAGCATCCTTTCCCAGTGCCCCGCAAATTCGAAACCGACCACCGAGGTTCTGCGCGCGATCAGTCCGGGAAATTCTCTGACCTTCTGCGCTATGTTCCGGGCAAGGGAGGCCGGATGAAACAGGTTCAATTCCGATAGAGCCTGCTCGAAAACGTTCCACAGGGATCTTCTCCACTCGACAAGCCGGTTTGCCGCCCCCCCCCGCCCGGGATCCAGACCGTAGCGCAGGCAGCTTTCGAAACTCCCGTCCAGGTCGGTGACGAGGTGAATATCGCATACAAGAGGTTCGGGTGGAGGCATATATCGGATGGACTCGTGAAGCAGGTGCCACCTGATGAAAACGGGGGCAGGACGAGTCTCCGGCCACAACTCTTCCCACATCCGCGCCGCCCAATCGTTGAAAGTCGAGACGGCAGCCATCTCCCAGCCCATGTCGCCGGCATCGATGCGGCGATCCCTGTACCGGCTGCGAAGCTGTTGAGCAAACCTCTCGCTTTCGACAAGGACCGTGCAGCCCTTTTCCACCTGGTCGAGGACGATATTTTGAAGATCGTGGTTGTTCATGATTTCGCAGGGTTTCTCTCAAAGGTACGGGCCTGGCAAACCCCTGGCTTGCCCCAATACTGTGTTCCAAGCGGATTCGGTCTTGCCGGACATCATTCGGACATCATTCGGTTGGCCGGAATCGTTTGTTATCCTATAATAAATGTTCAACTGAGGAAAGCCTTTGACAAGAACCTGCCCCACTGCCTATAAAACGACAGCGTCGTCGGGCACTCCGTCGATTGAAGTGCGACGCTTGTGTGTCGAGGGGATCGGAAAGTTGTGGCAGACTGCTACTCTTCGATTACAGAAAGCATATCGAACATGAAGAATGTCTTCTCTAACGTCCTGGAAAGCATCGGCAAGACACCCCTTATCCGCATCAACCGGATGAATCCGAATCCCGGGGTCACCCTTTATGTCAAGATCGAGTCCAGGAATCCGGGCGGTTCCATCAAGGACAGACCCGCACTCTACATGATCGAAGCCGCCGAACGCGAAGGACAGCTCACTCCCGGCAAGATCATCATCGAGGCTACGAGCGGAAACACCGGGATCGGACTTGCCATTGTCGCCGCGGTCAAAGGCTACCGGCTGCTCCTCGCCATGCCTGAAACAGCAAGCCTCGAGCGCCAGAAGATCCTCAAGGCCCTCGGCGCCGAACTGCTGCTTACTCCAGGCGCCCTCGGCACGGACGGCGCCATCGAAGAAGTCTACAACCTCGTCAGGGAAAACCCCGACCGCTATTTCATGCCCGATCAGTTCAACAACCCCGCCAATCCCGAGGCACACTATCACGGCACAGGGCCCGAGATATTCGAACAGACCGACGGGAAAGTGGACGCCGTGGTTCTCACCCTCGGCACAACGGGAACGGCCATGGGCATCCTGCGGGCATTGAAGGAGCGTAGCAGGTCCATCCAGGTGATCGGCGTTGAACCATACCCCGGCCACAGGGTGCAGGGACTGAAGAACATGAAGGAGTCCTATGTGCCCGGAATATTCGACCGGCACGCGCTGGATCGCATCATCCACATCAAGGATGAGGATGCTTTCGATGCGGCACGGCGCCTGGCGCGGGAAGAAGGGATCTTCGCCGGTATGAGTTCGGGAGCGGCCATGGCTGTTGCCATGCAGGTCGCTTCCGAAATGAAAGAAGGTGTGATCGTCGCCGTTCTGCCCGACGGAGGCGACCGGTACCTGAGTACCAACCTGTTTACGACCCTTCTCGAGCCGGACTTCCGGTTCTACAATCTCATGGAAAGAGAGAAAGAGGAATTCAAGCCGGTGAGAGAGGGAAAGGTGCGGATATGCGTCACGGGCCCTCCCCTCGAGGCGCCGCTTACACTGCAGGAGTCCCGCCGGTTCGTGCTGGCGGATCTTTTAAGTCGATTCCTTGTTTCGAGGCAGTTTTCCGTCGACCAGGTGGTTCTTATTCCCGATATGGACAGCCGGACCATCAGCGGCTCCCTGGCATGCTCGATGGATCTGCAGTCCTACACGCAGCAGAGGGTGGACAGCTTCCTGCACGACCTGGATCTGCTTTCGGTGCAGCGAGCCTACCGGTACCCTCGCACTTCCGAACACCTCGACACCATCGCGGAATTCACCCGGACCCTCGTCAACAAGGGCATGGCCTACGAAAAACTGAGGTCGGTCTACTTCGATGTCTCGAAGGCCAAAGACTACGGGGCACTTTCGAGGATCAACATGAAAAAGATCCGCCTCGGGACCACCGTCGACCTCGATGCCTACGAAAAACTCAACCCGAGGGACTTCGCGCTGCTGAAGCGGGCCACCCTGGCGGAACTCAAGCGCGGTGTATGCGTAAAGACCGACTGGGGCAACGTCATACCGTCATGGCATATCGCCGCCGCTTCCGTGGCCATCCACGACCTCGGGTCTCCCATCGACATTCAGGTGAGCAGCATGGATTTCCTCTTCCCTCACCTCGAAAATGTCAGGGAAATCGGAGCGGCACTTACCGGAAAACCCTTCGCCAACATCTGGATGCTCTGCGAAAGAATCTGGTCCGGAAAGGAAGACAGGGAACGCGGACATGTCGATGAAGACACTCCCGTTCGCGAAATCATAGACGCAGGATTCTCGCCACAGGAGATACGGTACTGGCTGTTGAGTACCCATTACCGGAAACCGCTCCACGTGACGATCGAGAGCATCCGCAATGCCTGCCGCGGCTACGAGCGGCTGCGGGAACTCATCAGACGCGTTCAGCACACTCCGGCCGCCAGGGTCGATCACAAGGCAATTCCCGAGATGATCTACACCCTCGAACATCATTTCTTTGACGCCCTGTCCGACGATCTCAACCTGCCCAGGGCCTTGGTCGCCCTGTTCAGGTTTGCGCGCCGGCTTAACCCTGTACTCGACAACTCGCAGGTCAGTGAAACTCAACGCCTCCAAATCCTGGAATCCATGCAGAAGCTGAATGCGATTCTCGGAGTCTTCGACCTCGACCTTCAGTCGATTACGGCCGAGGAGCAGGCATTGATCGAAGAGCGGCAACGGGCCAGGAAGTCGGGACTGTGGGAGGAAGCCGACCGCCTGAGGGAAGAACTGCTGCGGCGTGGCATTCGAGTAATGGATACTCCGACCGGGCCCCGGTGGGAACGTATATCGAGCTCCGTCGGCAGCCTGGCGTGAACCGGCCCCTTCGACCGGCTATTCCGATCCCGGATCGAAGCCCGGCCGGACCAGGCACGGCAGGGAAAAGACCAGGTCGAGAGGCGCACGGAATGCGCCCCTCGTCTTCCAGGAAGTTTCGGTGGGTGCGCAAATCAAACGAATTCCCACACTCCATCCGCCAGCCCGATGGAATGAGTCGCCTCGAAAAGCCGTAAGGCCTCTTCGTAAGCGTGATCCGTGATCCGCTTCTTGTATTGCAGCGGCACTGCGTTCATCAAGGCCGCGAAGGGCTTGTTCGCATTCTTGATGTTCCCGGCGGTGTTCTTTGTCTCAACGGCCCACGAAGCCATTTCCTGCCACAGTTCGTCAGGGATCCCCCTGTAGGGGCGCTTGATGTACTCACGGTTTTCCGTCGTAACGGCGTTGCCGTGCTGATTCATGGCAAGCCCGAAGGCGATGTTCTGCCAGAGAGTCCCCACGTTGCCCTTGCGTATGCCGTATTCGATGAAAGACGAGATCTTGTCCAGAGAAGTACCCGTAATGCCGTGCTGGGCGATATCCACGGCCCATGGCTGAATCGCCTTCCAGATGTCGCGTGTGAGATCGAGCTGGATTCCTTCGTGAGCCGTCCCGAAATAGGTCCCGTGGATGGAACCGTTGTTGATGGCCAGAAGATTGGGCCTGACCCCCTTTTTGTCCAGTTCGCCGATGAACCATTCGGCTTCGGCGGGTTGAGTGAACCCTTCGGCGCTTCCACTTTTTGCACCGATCTCCCCCAGTTCCACTTCGAGGTTAAGGCCTGCCTGAACAATGGGAGCGGCCAGTTCCGCCGTGGCCTGAAGGTTCTTGTCATTCTCCATGTGAGAAGCATCGATGGCAAAAGAAGTAAACCCGGCAGCCATTTCATCGGCAATGAGCGCCCTTACTCCTTCGAGATCCTGAAGGCTCTTGACCGTAATGTGATCTCCATGGATTGCAAAAGGGATTTCCGTGTTCCCGAGCCTTTCGTTCTCCGTCACGATGAAATCGACAAAGCCCGCCGGAGTGAATTCCGTGTAGCCCAGTTCGGACTTGGCGATTTCATACATCACTGGAGCCCGGGTTGCCATCGACGCGAGAACGATCCCCTCGACAGGCAGTCGGCAGCGGATGTTGCAGGCCATGATCATGGCGTTCTGTTTCCTGGCTGCCTTGATGAGGGCCTGTCCGTTGACGAGGGGAACGATACCGTTGGGGTACCGCTTCTTGACATTTTCAGGAAGTCTTTCGGTGTTCCATTTGATCATCTTTTCCACCTCCGATCCTATGCTCTTCGGCATCCAATTCTTTCCAATGGCTCTTGTTCTATAGGCCATTCATGTTTAAACTGCAAGAAGCAAAGGATTATCATCAAGACACGTGTTTTGCCTGACCAGTTTTTATGCCTCCATTCTGAATTGCGGGATGAGACCCACTCATCCACGGGATATTCAGGGTATGCCGACGCACGACGACAGCCGCCACTGTTATGAACCTGGACCCGAGGGTATTGTCGCGGAGGAAGCCCAGGTGCGCGCCGCCCCCTTTGCGGCGCAGTTCAGTGCCGGCAAGGCGGCCGAGCAACTGAGGCGGGTTCCCGCCTACAGGAAGGCTCGCACCGTTATGGTGTCTCCATCCCCGCTGCTGAGGCAGGTGCGTCTGAACACCATCACGGATCGGAAAAGACTCATCCTTCCCACTCCAGGATTGAAGGACGGCTTTCTGCGCACGATTCCCCTTTTCATCTCCCCTCGAAACAGGAATGTAGCCATTCAACCGCGTCCCGGGAACCCCTGGGCCCTCAGGATCCCGTACGATCAGCCCATGGAAACTCCCATCGATCTGATTGTCACGGAATGCACGGCCGCAGGGCTCGACGGAAGCCGCCGAGGGGACGGTGCAGGGCACTTCGATCTGCAGTGTGCCATTCTTGCAAGCCTGGGCTGGCTCAGCCCCTCGTTCGAAGTGGCCGGAATCGCGCATGAAGACCGGATTTGTTCCGCTCTGCCCATGAAGCCCACGGACATGAGTATTCACTGGATTGTCACGCCCGCGGGCGCACTGAGCACCGGCTTTCGACTCCACCGCGTGCCCGGCCTGGATTGGGGCAGCCTGGTCGACAGAGATATAAGACGCAACCAGGCACTCTTTTATCTTTTCAGAAAGTTATGCCCGGGCGGCTTCCTTCTTTCAGGCTGGAAAGCCGAAGAAAAAAAGCCTTGATCTGCAGGCGGAGAATATCTATTTTACGGCAGTCGAAAGAGAACGATAAGGATTCATTGTACTGTCCGCTGAGGGAAACCCGGTATATGAGACACACCCGTTGCATAAGACTGTTCATCCTGTTCGCGATCCTCGGTTTCCTGCTCCCTGCGCCGGCTCGCTCCGAAGAAGGGTACAATGCCGTCGTGAAGAGGTTTCCCTACCAGATTCCCGAACTTACCGTCATCGGGTCTCCCACCTGGTACAAGGTGCGCGAGAAGGACACCATCCTCGACGTCGCAAGGAGGTTCGGCCTCGGATACAACGAGATGGATCTGCTTTTCCCGCGGATGGACGCGTGGGTTCCACCGGTGGGAAGGCGTATAGCCATACCCACCTTCTGGGTCCTTCCTCCTACCCAGCATCAGCAGCTGCTCATCAACATTCCTGAACTGCGATTGTACTTTTTCGATAAGAACACCTCCACCGTTCAGACCTACCCCATCGGTATCGGAGACGAGGGATGGGAAAGCCCGCTGGGAACGTTCAGCATCGTCGAAAAACGACCCAATCCGTCCTGGTATATCCCTCAATCCCTTCAGGCAAAGTACGGCATGGTGGTGATGCCTCCCGGGCCCGAAAATCCCCTTGGTGAGTTCATGATGAAATTCTCCGCCGGCGCTTACGGCATTCATGGCACGGCCATGCCCTGGGGAGTCGGAAGACTCGTCAGCCATGGCTGCATCAGGTGCTACCCCGAACACATACGCCTGCTCTATCCACAGGTCCCCATGGGTGCCAAGCTCGAAATCATCTATGAGCCTCTCAAGTTCGGACAGGAGAACGGCCAGATCTTCATCGAGGCCCACCCCGATGTCTACCGCAAAATCCCTGATTACCTCCAATATGCCGAAGAAAAACTGGCTCGATTTCCCCTCGCAAACCGGGTCGACCGCAGGAAATTCACCATGGCCGTGCGACTGCAGAACGGAGTACCCACCAACGTGACCCTTCTGCCGTCGGAGGACAATTATCTGAAGCTCGTCGAATCTATTCCTGATTAGGACGTGTGAGACGCGGATAATGAGTATGCACTTCAACATGGGCATTTCAAAAATCTTCTTGATTTTGGGAAATATCTGACGTAGCATTTGTCAGTTATTTTGCATACCAGCGAGGAAGTCAGCTGTGGGACAGACTCAGTAGAGTTCTTTGGGCAAGAATTCGGCTTGAAGAGAGGAGGTGAGAAGACGCAGTACCTGGGGAGGTTTTACGAGGACGAGTCGTATTGACAATCGTTTTTGGGTTATCTCAAGGAGGAGAGAGTTATGAAAAGGATAATGGCAGTTCTGTTCGTAGTGGCTTTGGCATTCACCATGGTTTCCGGTTGCGCCTGCACCGACGATGCAAAGAAGTGCCAGGAACTCTGCCAGGCCGCCCTGGATAAGGCTCAGGCAATCGAACAACAGTGTGCAGCCAGCGCAAGGGCAGCCGAAGCAGCCGCTCAGAAAGCCGAAGCAGCCGCACGCAGGGCCGAAGCTGCTGCTGACAAGTGCGAATCCATTTTCATGAAGCACATGAAGAAGTAGTTTCTGCAGTCCTATATTCTGCTTTGCTGAAACGGCCGGCACACGACAAGGGTGCCGGCCGTTTCTGCTTTCGTCTTGTTTTGGTTCTTCCAGTAAACGCCGACCCGGACATTTGCCGCACAAAGCTGGAATACACCCGTGACAGCGTCATTCCCGCGACAACATCACTCGGCATCACACAAACAGGGCGTGGTTGAAGGATTCACCAGGAAACAGGGATTGGGTGAAAAGCAACCGGGGTACTCGTTTGCAGGATAAGCTTTTTCTTCCGTTCCATCGAAGGACCCCCCGGCTTTCTCCTCGATCCCTTTCTTTCAGGGCTCTTTCGAACCCTGATTCATGCTCCCGAAAATGAATCTTCCCAACAGGCTTTCGATATCCAGGGGCGGCTGAGTGTCCCTGATCACTCCACCCGGCTCGATATAATGGTCGGATGCTCCCGGAGAGATGGACACGTACTTGTCCCCTATCACTCCCATGGTCTTGATGCTCGCGATCACGTCCTCTTCCAGTCTTACGTCCCTGTTGATCCTGAGTGTCACTTCGGCCTGTCCGTCCCTCAATTCTACGCGCTTCACATCGCCGATATTGACTCCGGCCATGGTTACCAGTGACTTGGGCTTGAGCCCCGCAACGCTGGCAAACCGGGCATGCACCTCGTAGTCCCTGCTTCCGAAAAAGCGCACGTGTCCGAGGTGGAACGACAGGTACGCGAGGCATGCGAGACCCACCAGCAGAAACAGCCCGACTCCCAATTCCAGCCCTCTTTTGTCCATGATGGCATCTCCCATCTACAGCATAATCGAAGTGACGACATAATCGCTCACGAGTATGGAAATGGACGCCAGCACCACCGCACTCGTCGTGGCCCGGCTCACCTCTTCGGCGCCGAAACTCCCCCGGTCCACACCCGTATAATAGCCCTTGTAGGTACAGATCCAGATCATCAACAGGGCAAAAACGAAAGACTTTACTATGCCCATCCGGACATCTTCCCAAACGACGCTGGTTTCCATGCCGTCAAAAAACGAACCGGCGCTTACTCCCAGCAACTCCACACCGACCAGGTACCCCCCGAAGATGCCGACCACGTTGCAGTAGGCGGTGAGCAGCGGCAGTGCGATGAGGCCGGCAAGAAGCCGCGGTGTAACAAGATAGGCCTTCGGGTCTATGGCCATGCATTCGATGGCGTCAATCTGCTCCTCGATTCTCATGATGCCGATTTCCGCACACATGGCCGAACCCGCTCGGCCGGTCACCATCAGCGCGGAAAGCACCGGGCCCAGTTCCCGGATGAGGCTGAGCGCGACGGCCGATCCGACAAGCCCTTCCGAACCGAACTTCGAAAGGGTATAGTAGCCCTGGAGAGCAAGAACCATCCCGCTGAAGGCGGCGGTAAAACCGATAATGACAAAAGACCTGGTGCCGATGAACTGAATCTGCTTCACGACCGGGCGGAATTTGCCGGGAGGCCGGGCTATTCCCCTGACGGAATGGATCAGGAAAAGGCCCATTCTGCCGAGATAGGCAAGCTGTTCAAGGGCAAACGCCCCCAGTTGAGTGATCTGTCTGGTCATGCAAGAATCCTCCCGGGCCTTGACACCCTTCCTGCCGGATCATCCAATGAAAAATGCCGCTTTCGGAGCATCCGGGAAACGCGCCAACACTTCAAACGGCCTGCATTTTGAGTCATCACCGGTTCCTGGCCAGGATAATGGACAGGTAATCGTCCAGGTCAGGTGGCCGCAGGTCAGTCTCACGGCTCAAAAACTGCCTCACTCTCGGATCATCGGCCGCCCTGATCTCCTCGGGGGCACCTGCGGCGATCACCCTTCCCTCGTCAATGACGACGATCTGATCGGCAATGTGAAAGGCGCTCTCCAGTTCATGAGTGACCACAACGATCGTCATGCCCAGAGTCTCCCGCAGTTCGACGATCAATCGATCAAGGCCGGCGGCGGTGATGGGATCGAGCCCGGAGGAAGGCTCATCGACAAAGAGTATTTCGGGATCCATGGCAAGCGCACGGGCAAGGCCCGCTCTCTTGCGCATTCCTCCGCTCAGCTGCGACGGCATGAAGTCGCCGAATTTCGCCAGGCCCACCATATTGAGCTTGATCAGGGCCATAATGCGAATCGTCTCTTCGGGCAGCCTCGTGTGCACCTTGAGAGGGACTCCGATGTTTTCGGCCACGGTCAGCGAATTGAACAGAGCGCCGCTCTGAAACAGAACGCCGATTCTGCTCCTGTAGGCCTGCAGCTTCTGTTCGCCGAATCCGCCCAGATCCTCTCCGTCGACAAAAACCCGCCCGCGTTCCGTAGGCTTTAATCCCACAAGGTGGCGCAGCAGCGTCGTCTTCCCGCAACCGCTCACCCCCATGATAACGGTTACCTGGTTGCCGGGAATCTCGAAGCGGATGCCGTCGAGGACCCGGCGGCCCCTGTAGTAGCTGTCAAGCCCGCGTATTTCAATGATACTTGGAGTCAACATGCGGCATTCCTGTAGGTCACCCAAATGTCTTGCCGAACACTTCATCCAGGCACGCCAGCCTGATGATGCGCCTGATATTCTCGTCCGCATGGGTCAGGCGCAGGATGCCATCCCTGTGCTCAAGGAGCCTGTAAACCTCCACGAGCACTGCAACCCCGGCCGTATCCATGGCCCGCACATTCGTGAGATCGATCTCCAGTTCCTTCAATCCTCTTCGCCCGGCCAGTCTCAGCAGCGCCCTCCTCACTTCCGGGACCGTGTCGCGGTTGAGGATTCCGTCCAGTTCGACAACAGGCCTGGCAGGCGTCGTTTTATGAACCCTGAGTTTCACAAGCTACCCTCCGTTTACCCCTCTTTTTACCCGCCCGGAGAGCTCAAAGGCAAGTACATGCGAAGCCTCCCCGCCGTTCTGCCACTCCGCTTCTCTCGTCCCCTTCTCAATGCGAGGGCAGGATATATAATATCCGACGGCAAAAAACGGCTAGATATTAAAGGTAAATTCTTATTTAAACAAAGGAATTTTTCTGTACCACCGGAAAGAATCTGATATAAGGGAGTAACATCACAAGGGATATTTGACGTCCTTCCTTGACCTTGCCCCAAGAAGGTCACTATACTGGTGCAGAGATGATTTCGCAATGCACACATCCTTTTAAGGTTTCAGATGCCCTGTTTGAGGGCACGCAAGAGGAAAGCGGCACGCAAGGATACGGCGCAATGGTGGAAAACGGTTTACACCTCGATTGTTCAGCTCGAACGCCTGCAGGTGAAGTTGGAGGACAGAAAGTGGCTACTGAAGGAACACAGTCCCGGGTTATCCAGGCCATTATCGAGAGACGAAGCATAAGGCATTTTTTGGAGGCATCCGTCGATCGAAGCATTCTGATACAGGCACTCACGGCGGCATCCTGGGCGCCGTCGGGTTTGAACAACCAGCCCTGGCGCTTCGCTCTTGTCTGGGAGCAGGATCTCAAGGACGAGCTTGCCGGGCTCACCCGTTATTCCGCCGTCCTCAAGAATGCCGCTGTCCTGGTCCCTGTATTCCTGGACAAAGAGAGTTCCTATGACCATCTGAAGGACTGCCAGGCCGTCGGCGCGGCCACCCAGAATCTGCTTCTCGCCCTGCATGACCTCGGACTGGGAGCGGTCTGGATTGGAGAGATTCTCAAGAATGCCGACAAGGTTCTCAAGCTTCTTCAACTGCCGGACCGGCTTCAACTGATGTCCGTCGTTGCCGCCGGTATACCGGCTCATCGAAACCAGGCTTCCCACCGCCGCCCGGTGGAAGAACTGATCGTTTTCGAAAGATAGAGGGACAGGGAGCCGGGGAGCAGCGATATGGTCTTCGAACACCTTGTGGTGGGGATGCTGCAGACGAACTGTTACATCCTTGGGGATGAACAGACACGGCAGGCGGTGGTTATAGACCCCGGGGGGGATTTCAAACGCATAGCGGACCGTATTGTCCGCTTCGAACTCGACCTCGTCGCCATACTCAATACCCACGCCCACTTCGATCATGTAGCGGCCGCCTGGTCATTGAAAAGCAAACTGGGAGGCAGGATCTTTCTCCACGAAAACGACCGGCCGATCCTGCAGCACAGCATGGTCGCCGCCGGCAACGTATATGCGGTCGATCCCCATTCGCCCTCGGTCCGGATCGACGCATCTTTCAGGGACGGCGATCTTCTTCCCTTCGGCGCGATTCGGCTCCAGGTGCTGGAGACCCCGGGGCATACGCCCGGGCACGTTTCCTTTTACTTCGCCGACGCAGGTATCGTGTTCGTGGGCGACACCATTTTTGCCGGTTCCATAGGCAGGACGGATCTCCCGGGCGGTTCCTTCGAGCAGCTCAAGAAATCGGTACTGGAGAGAATCTTTCTCCTGCCTCCGGATACGTTGATATTGCCGGGGCACGGGCCCAAAACCACCGTGCAGCACGAAAAACGAACGAATCCTTTTTTCGGGGGTGGAAGGTTTTTCAGGATATAAGAGAGCCTGGACCGGCTTTTCAAGCCCTCGACCGCATTGTAGGTTCCCCGCTCAGTTGCAGCGGGTTGCTTTTTCTGTTTACGGGAAAATTCGAGGAGTAGGACATGAGAGCTAGAAATCTTCGTTGCCCGGTTTGGACGATCTTGATCCTGTCGCTCGCCTTGTTCGTGGAAGGATGCAGCCACCAGTCCGGCGCACCTCCCCCCAACCCCGTCATGCAGCAGTCACAGACGGGGGCTCCCCCCACCTCGTCATCACCTGTCACTCCGCGCCCCCAGTTCTATGACTTCCCCGACATCCCCATTCCCACGGAATTGAACCTGGTGCAGGGGGATTCCTACGTGTTCCAGTCGGGTGCGTTCAAGACGGGACTCCTCACGTTCCGCGGAAGAGTGGATATCAATTCATTGATCAATTTCTTCCAGATGGCCATGAACCGTGAAAACTGGAAGCCCAAGGGAGGGTTCCGCTACCGCAGATCCATCCTGATCTTTGAAAAACCTGACAGGACATGTATTATCAAGCTCTATGAGAAGATGTTTTACACTTATGTCGAAGTTTACGTGGCACCTGCCAGCGGCCAGGTCTAGCCGCCCGATTTCCGGCCCGGCCGTCCGGCGTTGCACGTGACTGGCCGAGGTGCCTCTTGTGGGATGCGAAAGGATTTCATGCTGATTGGACGATCCGTTCTTCTTGGAGTAAGCGGTGGAATTGCTGCATACAAGGCTGCAGAAATCATCCGCTGTCTGGTAAAGCTCGAGGCAGCCGTCCAGGTTGTCATGACTGAAAACGCAACGCGTTTCATCACTCCGTTGACCCTTCAGGCCCTGTCCGGCCAACCTGTGTGCACGAATCTGTTCGACCTCGACATCGAATCCAAAATCGGGCATATCCAGGCGGCTCGTGCAGCTCACCTGGTGGTGCTTGCCCCCGCAACCGCCAATCTCATCGCCAAGATGGCCGCCGGCATCGCCGACGACTACCTCACCACGGTGCTCCTGGCCACCACCGCTCCCGTGCTGATCTGCCCCGCCATGAACACCAGGATGTACGAGAATCCCGTGACCCGGCGGAACCTCGATTCCCTGCGTGCCCTCGGGCATCACGTTCTCGAACCCGCCGAAGGGTCCCTGGCGTGCGGTGAAGAGGGGCAAGGCCGACTCGCGGACACGGAGGATATTGTCGAAACGGCGCACAGGCTGCTCACCCCCCCCACCCTGAAAGGCAGGCGCGTCCTGGTGAGCGCGGGCCCGACCTGGGAACCGTTCGATCCCGTGCGCTTCATCGGCAATCCGTCCACGGGGAAGATGGGTTACGCTCTCGCCACCGTGGCCGCCAGGCGATCCGCCGAGGTCTGCCTGGTGTCGGGGCCGAGTTCTCTGCCCGAACCCCTGGGCGTTGACGTGAGGCGAGTCGTAACGGCTCTACAGATGCGGGATGTCATTTGCGAAATGGCTCCCCGGATGGATGCCGTCATCATGGCTGCAGCCGTCAGCGATTACCGCCCCGCCGATGTCGCCCCACAGAAGCTCAAGAAGTTTACCGACGACCTCACAGTCCCCCTGGCCCGCAATCCGGATATCCTCGCGGACCTCGGCCGGTCCAGGGGCGACTCCCCCTATCCCGTTCTCGCCGGCTTTGCCGCCGAAACAGAGAACATTGTGGACAACGCAAAAGAAAAACTCGAGTACAAGAACCTCGATTTCATCGTCGCCAATAACCTGACTCAAGCCGGTTCAGGATTCGGCTGCGACACCAACCAGGTCAAAATCATAGACCGAAAGGGCCGTATCACGGAACTGCCCTGCCTTACGAAGGAAGCGGTTGCCGAATTCGTGCTGGATCGGATCGAGCGGTTCATAAGGAAAAGAGCGGAACATGAACGCCCCTGACGGTCCCGGAGCAGAACTGGCCGATACCCTGTCCCGGCTTCGACGGATACTCCGGGGTCTGCAATCCGCAGGTCTTGCCGCCCTGCCCCGCGGGACACGGACGGAGCAGGCCGCAGCGCAGGCGGAGCCGGTGCCCGGATCGTCGGTAGAGAAAGCAGAGGATGCCCTTCGGCTCACGCGGCTGCAGATGGGAGATTGCAGGCGATGCCGCCTGCACGGCCAGCGTTCGCACATTGTTTTCGGTGAAGGTTCCCCTGCCGCGCGGTTGGTGTTTGTCGGCGAAGGTCCCGGATTCGAGGAGGATCGGACCGGGCGGCCTTTTGTCGGGAAAGCCGGCAGGCTCCTGGACAGGATGATTCGAGCACTGGGCATGCGCCGCGAGGATGTCTACATCTGCAACGCGGTCAAGTGCAGACCTCCGGGGAACCGGGTGCCTGATTCCCACGAAATCCAGGCTTGTTCGACCTTTCTGTTCATGCAGATCGAGGCGATACGGCCGGCGGTGATCTGTGCCCTGGGAGCGTGCGCCGCACAGACACTTCTGAACAAGGGAAGCGCCGTATCCAGGCTGCGGGACAGTGTTCGGTTCTGGAGGGGAATTCCTCTCGTATGCACCTTCCATCCCGCTTACCTCCTGAGGAATCCCGCTCAGAAGAGCGCCGCCTGGCAGGATCTTGTACGGATTCACAGAATTCTTAACGAAGCCGATGAGGTTTTTTGATGAAAAAGCCGGTTCCACGAAGCTGCAGTTTGTTCCTCGTCATCCTGGCCGCCGCTTTTTCGGCCTTTGCCGGTTCCGCGTCGTCGGATGCCCCCTTCCTGAATATCGTCCAGGTGCAGGACTCGATCAATCCCGGAACGGAGGACTTCCTGAAATACGCCATCAGCCGGTCGGAAGATGACGGGGCCGAGTGTCTGATCGTTCTGCTGGATACTCCGGGCGGTCTTGTCACCTCGATGCGCGGCATCGTCCAGGCGATTTTGAACTCGCGCGTGCCCATCATCGTCTACGTGTATCCCAGTGGAGCACAGGCAGCTTCCGCGGGCGTCTTTATCACCGCCGCAGCGGACATCGCCGCCATGGCTCCCGGCAGTAACATCGGCGCCGCTCATCCCGTGGCCGGAGGCGGTGAAGACGTCCCTTCGACCATGGAAGAGAAGGTCTTGAGCGATCTGACCGCGTTTATGCGGAGCATCGCCGCACAGCGCGGCCGCAACGCTGAATGGCTCGAGGAGAGCGTCAGGCGCAGTGTTTCCGTTACGGCCGAGGAGGCGTTTCGCGAGAATGTGATCGACCTGGTGGCCGATGACCTGCCCGCACTCATCTCCAGCCTGGACGGGTGGGAACTGAGATGGAAAGGCACCACCAGGGTGCTCAGGCTCGCCGGCATCGAACAGCGGACCATTTCGCCCGGGTTTCAGCACAGGATCCTGCGGAGCATCAGCAATCCAAACCTGGCTTATATCCTGCTCATGATCGGCCTTGCCGGGCTGTATTTTGAACTCTCTCAGCCCGGTGCGATTTTCCCCGGAGTGATAGGCGGGATCTCCCTGATCCTCGCGCTCTACGCCATGCAGACCCTGCCCGTCAACTACGCCGGGTTTCTCATTATTCTTCTTGCCGTCATTTTCTTCATCCTTGAAATCAAGGTGGCTTCCTACGGGATGTTGAGCCTCGCCGGCGTGCTGGCACTGATTCTCGGATCCCTGATGCTTTTCCGGTTCCCCGATCGGACCACTCCCCTTTCCATGTCCGTCTTCATACCGACGGTCGCCGTCATTTCCGGCTTCTTTATCGCTGTGGCCGGCCTTGCCTTCCGGGCCCAGGTGCGCAGGCCCCAGGTGGGAGCCGAAGCACTCGAGGGGATGATCGGCGAGGTCACCCGGGATCTTGCTCCCGAGGGGAAGGTGTTTGTCCATGGAGAGCTGTGGAACGCCGAAGCGGATGAACATATTTCGAAGGGTGAAAAGGTCGAGGTGATCGGGATGCATAATTTAAAGTTGAAAGTCAAGAAAATCAGTGCTAGATAGTGAAAATTGTATCTAGCAGGCTCTGCAAAAGTCAGGGGGACGAAGGAGGGGGAAATGCCCTACGGTCTGTTTATTGTTGTAATCCTGGTAGTTCTCTTTTTGGCCAATGCCATCCGGGTGTTGAACGAATATGAAAGAGGCGTGATTTTCCGGCTTGGCAGGGTCCTGCGGGCGAAGGGGCCGGGCCTCATCCTCCTCATTCCCGTTATCGACCGCATGCAGAAGGTCAGTCTTCGGCTGATTGCGGCCGATGTTCCCACTCAGGACGTCATCACCCGGGACAACGTGTCCGTCAAAGTCAACGCCGTTATCTATTTCCGGGTGGTTGATCCCGTTAAGGCCATCATATCCGTCGAGAATTTCCTGTACGCTACGAGTCAGCTCGCGCAGACCACGTTGAGGAGCGTCTGCGGCCAGGCTGAACTGGACGACCTCCTTTCCGAAAGGGAGAAAATCAACACGCATATCCAGGAAATCCTGGACAGGCATACCGATCCCTGGGGAATCAAGGTCACCGTGGTGGAACTCAAGCACATCGACCTGCCGCAGGAAATGCAGAGGGCGATGGCCAAGCAGGCCGAGGCGGAAAGGGAGAGACGGGCGAAGGTGATCGGCGCCGAGGGCGAGTACCAGGCGGCTTCACGCCTGGCGGATGCTGCCCAGATCATCCAGGAATACCCGGTCGCGCTTCAACTGCGCTACCTGCAGACACTCCGTGAGATTGCAGCCGAAAACAATTCCACGACGCTCTTTCCCATTCCCATCGATTTATTTAAACCCTTTGCCGCGTTTGCGGAACTGGCGGAAAAGCACAAGGAAAAGGAGCAGCAAGGTGGGTAAGAAGAAGGAAAAGGTAGCCAAGGAAAAGCCTCTTGATAAGATGACGGCCAAAGAGCTTCGCGAACTCGCTCTGACTCTTGAAGGCATAGTCGGAGTCCACGCAATGAACAAGAACGAGCTCATTGCGGCAATCAAGGAAGTGAAGGGAATCGTCGAGGACAAAACGAAGAAGACCGCCGTGGACGTCAGGAGCCTCAAACTCAGGATCCGGGAGCTCAGGGACAAGCGAAACCAGGCGAAGGAAAGCGGCGACAACAGGCTGGCCGATGCTTTCCGGCGGCGTATCAGCAACCTTAAAAAGAAAACCCGCCGTGCCGCGGCGTAAGTCGAGTCTTGATGCGAAGTCGCTTCCTGGGTGACTTCAACCACGACAGGCCGGCTCGGCAGGCTGCGTGTTTCTTGACTTGACGGGCGGTCGCCGGTTTTTTTGACGTGAAGGTTTTCACACAAACGGTACCGGATGAAGGTTAGCCCTCTGCCAGAGAGGTGAATATAACGCGCATGGATATCATCGAGCTTGAACTTCCAAGCCATGAACTCCATAAGCGACCGACCGGGACTATTCAACGCGTGTGATGGGCGGAAACAGTGGCAATTGACAAGGAGGGAGCTGATGGAATTGAAGAAGAATGTGGTAGCTGCTATTGCTTCAGCAGTGGGCTATTATCTCAGAGCTGAAGAAGAGGCCTTCCTGGCGCTTCAGCAGAAAAGGCTTGCGGAAGGGCCGCGCCAGCCGTATAGTCCCTTCGCAATGGCAGGCAGGGCTGCGGCTATGGACGCCAGATGGATGTGGCAGATGCGTTTGGTGCGTTGACGGGCATCCGAACTCTACCCATCGGATTGCTGTGTGTTGAACGCTTTAGGGAAATCAAGTTGACCAAGTTCAAGTGTGGATATCCTGGGGAGAAACAGAAGAAATGAACTCATTACCCTCCTTAAGGATAAAGGGCAGGTGTTGAAGTCTGATGCTGAGGTGCGCTGAGGCGAAGTGAGTACAATCTCTCGAATGGAAAAAGGAGGCTTAGGATGGATAGCAGGCAACACGGCACGTCATTGATTGCTGGGCTGATAGACGATACCCCGGTCGAGGTGACCAATCCCATCAAGATAGAGGATTTGACCTTCCGTGATGGGCACCAGTCACTCTTCGCGACTCGCGGAAGGACCGAAGACTTTCTCGATATCGCTGAAGATATGGACAAGGTGGGTTTCTGGGCGATGGAAGTCTGGGGTGGAGCCACCTTCGATACCATGCACCGGTTCCTCAACGAAGATCCCTGGGAGAGAATCCGGACACTGAAGAAATATATCAAGAACACCCCGTTCTCGATGCTGCTTCGAGGGCAGAACCTGGTCGGGTACCGCAACTACGCGGACGACACCGCGCAGGCCTTCGTCGATCGAGCCTGCATCAACGGTATCGATGTCTTCCGGACCTTTGATGCGCTCAACGACTTCCGTAACTTCGAAGCTGTCATTCCCATTATCAAGAAGCACAACAAACACTTTCAGGGCACCATCTGCTACTCCCTGACCGAACCCCGCATGGGCGGTCCGGTTTACAACCTTGATTACTATGTCAAGAAGGCGAAGCAACTGGTCGACATGGGCGCGGACACCGTCTGCATCAAGGACATGGCCGGCCTCATCGCTCCTTACGACGCCTACTACCTGGTAAAGGCACTCAAAGAAAACGTCAAGGTTCCCATCCATCTCCATAGCCATTTCACCTCGGGGATGGCCGACCTGTCGCTCCTCAAGGCCGTTGAAGCCGGAGTCGACATCATCGACACCTGCCTGTCTCCCTGGGCTTTCCGCAGTTCGCACCCGGCAATCGAGCCCCTGGTCGTTGCTCTGCGCGGCACCAACCGCGACACCGGCTTCGATCTGAAACTCCTTGCCAAGTGCAGTAACCACATGGAAAAGGTGTCGCCCAAGTACCGTCATCTCCTCGATGACCGTATGTCCATCATCGACATCAACGTGCTGCTGCACCAGACACCGGGCGGCATGCTGTCCAACCTGATCAACCAGCTGCGTGAAATGGGCGCCTCCGACAGACTCGACGACGTGTTCAGAGCTCTGCCGCAGGTCCGCCGCGAGATGGGCCAGGTTCCTCTGGTAACCCCCACCAGCCAGATCGTGGGAATCCAGGCGGTGAACAACGTTCTGTTCGACACCCCCGAAGAACGCTACAAGATGATCTCCGCTCAGAGCAAAGACCTGTTCTATGGTCTGTACGGCGATACTCCTGTTCCCGTCGATCCGGAAATCCAGAAGAAGGCTCTCAAGGGCTACCCCAGAGGGGAAAACCCCATCACCTGCCGTCCCGCCGACGTGATCGAACCGGAAATGGAAAAGAACAAGAAGGACGTCGAAGGCCTTGCCAAGGATATCGACGATGTTCTCATCTACGCCATCTACCCCATGACCGGCAAGCGGTTCCTGAAGTGGAAGTACGGCCTCGATCCCATTCCCGATGAGGTGAAGCCCAAGACGCTCGAAGAGTGCGCCAGGGAAGCGGAACTCGTCAAGAAAGCCAAGGCGGGCCTGCTTGTCGAAAAGCCTCAGAAAGCGGCTCCCGAAAAGGGTCCCGGCATCCGCACATTCAACGTGTTTGTGGACGGCGACTATTTCGAGGTCGAGGTCGACGCAGTGGGTGAAGCTCCCGTGATCACCTCCATCGCTCCGGCTCCCAGACCCGCAGCGGCTCCGGCCCCCGCGGCAGCTCCCAAGCCAGCTGCAGCTCCGGCCCCCGCGGCAGCTCCGGCTGCAGCAGCGGCTCCCGTTGCAGGCGGAACAAAGCTGGAAGCCCCCATGCCGGGTATGGTCATCCGGTATGAAGTGAAGGAAGGCGACACCGTGAACGCAGGCGATGTCGTGATGATCCTCGAAGCCATGAAAATGGAAAACTCGATTCCGGCTCCCGTGGGTGGAACCATCAAGCAGATTTGCTGCAAGGACGGCCAGAGCGTGCAGAAAGGCGATGTTCTGGCGGTTATCGGTTAGTGTGGAATATTTAAAAGCTCAAGCGCGAGAGGAGTACGACAATGGCCAAAACCCCCGTTCGTGTTGCAGTTACCGGCGCCGCCGGGCAGATCGGCTACGCCCTGCTGTTTCGCATCGCCAGCGGCGAAATGCTGGGCAAGGACCAGCCCGTCATTCTGCAGATGCTGGAATTGCCGATAGAAAAGCCGCAACAGGCGCTCAAGGGCGTCATGATGGAACTGGAAGACTGCGCATTTCCGCTGCTGGCGGGCATGGTGGGCACAGGCGATCCGAAGGTCGCTTTCAAGGATGCGGACTACGCCCTGCTGGTCGGCGCGAGACCGCGCGGGCCCGGCATGGAGCGCAAGGATCTGCTGCTGGAGAACGCCAAGATCTTCACCGAGCAGGGCCGGGCGATGAACGAAGTCGCCTCGCGCGATATCCGGGTCATCGTTGTCGGAAACCCAGCCAACACCAATTCGTACATCGCCATGAAATCGGCGCCCGATCTTCCCAACGGCAATTTCACGTCGATGATGCGTCTTGACCACAACCGGGCCATGTCCCAGCTCGCCACCAAGACCGGCAAGCCGGTGGACTCCGTCGAGAAGATGGTTGTGTGGGGCAATCACTCGCCGACCATGTATCCCGACATCCGTTTCACCACTGTGGCCGGCCAGTCCGCGGTGAAGCTGGTAGACGAAAACTGGTACCGCAGTGAATACATCCCCAAGGTGGGCAAGCGCGGCGCAGCCATCATCGAGGCGCGGGGCCTTTCTTCCGCCGCTTCCGCCGCCAATGCGGCCATTGACCACATGCGCGACTGGGCGTTGGGCACCAACGGCAAGTGGGTGACCATGGGCATTCCGTCGGACGGTTCCTACGGGATCCCCGAAGAAGTCATGTACGGTTTCCCTGTTGTCTGTACACCGGGGAAATACGAGATGGTCAAGGGCCTGGAAATCGACGCCTTCTCCCGTGAGAAGATGGATTTCACCCTGAAGGAACTTCTGGAAGAGCAGGCCGGCGTCAAGGACCTTCTCAAGTAACCTTCGCAAACCAGGAGGCCGAGGGCAGCCGGGTCGACCGGCCCCTCCCCTCCATGGAGATCCTTATCATAAGAAAAGGCGGCTCATCGCCGCCTTTTCTATGCTCCAATAAAGCCTTCAAGGCCTTCCCCGGCCCCCCCTCTTTGTTCCAGGACTCCGGCCCCTCCTGCAATCCGCCCCATCAGGTCCTGAGCGCTGCATTCTTCAGGCGGAAGGCCTTGATATTCCTCTCATCATGGCGCAGTATCGCATCCTGAAAAGCCTTCAGTTTTTCACAATTCCTTCCGCACTCTTCCTTGTTGAGATGAATATTTTCACACTCGCGACAGGGGCTCTCAACAGTCTTGCCAAAGGGAAATCCCATCTCCTGAACCTCCAGCTGATCACGCGGCCAATCCAGTAACAACTCACCCATTTGCATGAACTGCCTGTCAGGTAGCACAAAATTTCACAATGTGTCAAGTTCTATTCTTTCCGCGGCCACGCTCGCACAACGCGCTGCGCCCCGGTTTGAAAAGCCCCCTTCCCCGGTTGCCTTCAGGCTTCGACGACGGTTTTTTCCATCTTATGCACAGCCTCGCTCTTCAGGCGATTGACCGTCCTTTCCAGTACGGGGAAAACATTTTCCCGGATGTCTCCTGCGACCGCGACGAGCATCACATCGTCGCCGAGGTTGCGCCGTCCGGTGTGGATGTACGCTTCCACGGCAGCTATGCCGGGTTCCCGGCGCATATCTTCGAGCACCTTGTGCATCGCGGAGGCATCCACTGAGATTTCAAGATATTCCGCCTGAATACCGTCCCGGGTGGTCCCTCGGACGACTCCATTGTGGCACACTATCATTCCCACTTTTGCAATATCCGTCTCCTGCTTGATCTTTTCCACCAGGTCCGCCAGTTTCATGCTCATTTCCGTGTCCCTCCCCGTCTTCGTTTGGTGTGGAGAATACTCTCCTTTTACCTCATTGCCTGCAAAAGGTGTAGACTATTTACTTATTTTCACTAGCAGCCGGTGAAATGCTGTTGATTCTTGCAGCCCTTGCTGCTATAGATTGCTGGGAAACCTTTTTTGACGTTGTGCAACTGCGGCTGACGTTTACCGAGGCAAGGCACACTGTTGATTCTCTTAACCCAGGCTCCATCCAATCTACCCAGCTCTGGCTCTTTACTTCTCCGCCGGTATCGATGCAGGGGGAGGAAGGGCTGAATAGCGCTCGAACTGTGCGGTTCGTGCTTTTTTTAACAGAGTCCGTATTGGTTGATCAGCGGGCAGCATCGAGTGGAAATCGTGTTGAGGAGGGAAAGCATGTTTGACGAAAAGTTACTAGGGAAGATCAAGGCCGGCAAGGAAAAATGGGAACAGGGGAGTGTTGCCAAGACAATCGCCAAGTCACCCGAGCGCAGGAAGGAATTCACGACCATTTCCGGAACTCCGGTGGAGCGGCTTTACACTCCTTTGGATATCCAGGGCACGGATTATGATAGGGACCTGGGATTTCCGGGTGAATTTCCTTACACGCGCGGCGTGCAGCCGACAATGTACCGTGGTCGCTACTGGACGATGCGCCAGTATGCCGGCTTCGGAAGTGCCAAGGACACCAACGCCAGATACCGCTACCTGTTGCAGCAGGGCCAGACGGGTCTGAGTGTGGCCTTTCATCTTCCGACCCAGGCGGGCTATGACAGCGACCATCCCCTTTCCATGGGTGAAGTGGGAAAAGTCGGAGTCGCCATTGACTCCATCGAGGACTTGAAGGTCCTCTTCGACGGCATTCCCCTCGACAAGGTCACCACGTCCATGACGATCAATGCCGCAGCTACTGTTCTTCTGGCCATGTATTTGTCCATTGCCGAGGAGCAGGGGGTTTCCTGGGACAAGGTAGGCGGCACCGTGCAGAACGATGTTTTGAAGGAGATCATCTGTCGCGGCCAGTACGTCTATCCACCCAAGCCCACCATGCGGCTCACCGTCGACCTCATTGAGTTCTGCCAGAAGAACGTGCCCCGCTGGAACACCATCAGCATCAGCGGCTATCACATTCGTGAATCCGGCGCCACCGCCGCCCAGGAAATGGCTTTTACCATTGCCGACGGCATCGCTTACGCTCAGGCGTGCGTCGATCGTGGAATGCCGGTGGATTCCTTCGGTCCCCGCCTCAGCTTCTTCTTCAACGCATTCACCAACGTTCTCGAAGAAGTCGCGAAATTCCGCGCCGGTCGCAGGTACTGGGCCAAGGTCATGAAGGAGAGATTTGGAGCCAAGGATCCGAGGTCCATGATGCTGCGTTACCACGTGCAGACCGGCGGCGTGACCCTGACGGCACAGCAGCCCCTGAACAATATCGTCCGCGTGGCTCTGCAGACCTACGCAACCGCACTCGGCGGAGCCCAGTCGCTCCATACCAACTCCTACGATGAAGCCCTCTGTCTGCCCACCCAGCAGGCCGTTACGGTTGCCCTCCGCACACAGCAGATCGTTGCCGAGGAAAGCGGTGCGACGGACACCATCGATCCGCTGGCCGGATGCTACTACGTGGAATCCATGACCGACAAGATCGAGGCGGAAATCGACGAGTACATCAAGAAGATCGACGCCATGGGTGGAACCCTGACGGCCATTGAACAGGGCTACATCCAGAAGGAAATCCAGAACAGTTCCTACCGGTTCCAGAAGGAAATCGAAAGCGGTGAAAGGGTTTACGTCGGCATCAACAAGTACACCATGGAAGAACCGCCTCCCGAAGGTCTTTTGAAGGTGGATATGTCGGTGGGAGAAATCGAAGCGGCCAAGCTCAAGAAACTCAGGGCCGAAAGGGATCAGGCCAAGTGGAAGGCCGCCCTTGACAATCTCAAGAAAGTCTCCCAGACGGACGAGAATGTCATGCCTGCGGTTATCGAGGCGGTCAAGGCCAAGGCCACCGTCGGTGAAATCTGCGATGTATGGCGCGATGTTTTCGGCGAATATCGACCGAAAGAATTTGTTTAAAGATCGGGTTTCGAATTCTTGAACTGTGCATAAAGCGGAGGAGGATTTCATGTCTAAGAAGATAAAAATCATCGTGGCTAAACCCGGTCTAGACGGACATGACCGCGGAGCAAAGCTTTTGGCAAGGATATTTGCCGAAGCAGGTATGGAGGTTGTTTACACAGGTTTGCGTCAGACCCCCGAAATGATCGTCGCAACAGCGCTGCAGGAAGATGCAGACGTCGTAGGACTGAGCAGCCTTTCCGGTGTTCACAACTATTTCTTCCCCAGGGTAGCCGAACTGATGAAGGAAAAAGGCCTCACCGATGTCCTCCTGGTCGGCGGCGGCATCATTCCCCAGGAAGACTATGACAGCCTGAAGGCATCCGGAATGGACGGCATTTTCGGACCTGGAACTTCCACGACCGAAATCGTCAAGTTCATTGAGGACAATGTTCGTAAGAAGAAGTAGTCAGCCTTAAGCCGGTTGAGCGGTTTCTGCCGCCAGGCAGGCCATGTCCCTGCAACCGTTCGGGCCATTCGAAGGTTCGAACGGTTGCAGAAGCTTCACCGGGAGATTATATATAGGAACATTGCGATACCCGGAGTTTCTCACGGCGGGTGGGGAGGGATCGCAAGACATCGGGCATCATTTCCAATCCGGCACAGGCAAAACCAAACTCGATACGCACGAGAATCGCGCCGGCAATAGAGCAAAGTCGGAAAATTAACCAACGGACCTCATTCTTTTTGCACACCGCTTCTTCGGCTCATTATCATAACAGAAGGCCCGGGTGAGGGAACGCGCCATGTTGAACCTCCCTTGTGTTGCAGCCGAACATCTTTCACACACACAGTCCTTCAGGGCTTCCACAACCGGCAATGAAAGGTCGCTGTTGAGCGGTGATAAGGAAGAAGATTGTAATGGCAACGGATCACGCAAAACAAATCCTGGAAGGTTCTCCTCGATCGGTAGCACGCCTGATCACCTGGCTTGAAGACGAAGACCGCAGGGCCTACAAATGCATGGAAAAGCTTTACCCCCACACGGGGAAGGCTTACATCATAGGCATCACCGGTTCCCCAGGTGCCGGAAAGAGTACTCTCACCGACAAACTGGTGCGTGCCATTCGAAAACAGGGACATACCGTGGGGATCATTGCAGTGGATCCATCGAGTCCTTTTACAGGGGGAGCCATACTGGGCGACCGTGTCCGCATGAGCGAACTCAACGAAGACCCGGAAGTCTATATCCGGAGCATGGCGACTCGAGGCTTCCTGGGAGGGATGGCCAAGGCGACGTCGGACGTAGTGAAGGTATTCGATGCATTCGGCAAGGATATCGTTATCATCGAGACGGTGGGCGTCGGACAGGATGAAGTGGATATCATCGGGATCGCCGACACCACGTGCCTGGTTCTCGTCCCCGGCCTCGGCGACGGCATTCAGAGCATGAAGGCCGGCGTCATGGAAATCGCCGATGTTTTCGTCATCAACAAGGCAGATCGTCCCGGTGCCGATCAACTCTGGGCCGAGGTGACCTACCGGGTGGAGCAGGATACGCACATCAAGCAGCAACGCGACTGGACACCCATTGTCACCAAGACGGTCGCAGTGGACGACGAAGGCATCGACGGGCTTTGGGAAGCCATCCAGAGGCATCGACAATACCTCGAAGAAAGCGGGAAGCTTACCGAAAAGCGCCGAGTACGGACTTCTCAGGAAACCCTCAGGATGATACATAACGAACTGTTCCGCCTGGTTCGCGAGCAACTCGAATCCAGCGGACAGCTGGACCGGTATGTTCAACAGATTCTGGATCACAGGCGTGATCCCTACAGCGTCATGCGGGAGATCGTCAACAACTGGTTATCCATCCCCAAGGAACAGAAGGAGGCATCATGAAGGTACTTAAGGTAGACCACATCGGGATAGCAGTGAACAGCATTCAGGAATGCATGAAACTCTATAAGGACCTGCTCGGCCTCGAATACGCCGGAAGCGAAACCGTGGCGGAACAGAAGGTGACCACGGCTTTCTTCCCCGTGGGAGACACGGAAGTTGAACTGCTCGAATCCACCTCCCCCGACGGCCCCATTGCGAAGTACCTCGAGAAAAGAGGCGAAGGCGTCCAGCACATCGCCTTCCGCGTCGACAACCTGGAAGCGGCCCTCGAAGAACTGAAGGCTAAGGGTGTCAAGCTGATCGACGAAAAGCCCCGCATGGGCGCGGGCGGTGCAAAGATAGCCTTCCTGCACCCCAAGTCCACCTACGGTGTGCTCGTGGAATTGTCCGAAAGAGACTAGACCAGACGTCATGATCGTCCTGTAAGAATGGGGGTGCGGTGCTCCGCACCCCTTCTTTCTGGGTTCTCCCGCCAAACACCCACCCGGCCAGTTGTCGCACAAAGGCGGAATACACCCGCAAGAATGTCCCCCAACAACGTCAGTTTCTCAACAACGTCAGTCTTTCCAGAATGACGATGTGATCTTGGTGGGAATGATGTTGTGATCTTCGTCGGAATGACGATGTGACGCCATCGATCCTTGTATGCGTTCGCTGAACCCCATCATTTTGAGTTCTCGAAAGCATGGCATGATCTTCTTGAAAACGGACGACACGCCCCCAGGTCTCGGCCAGACTCCTGTTCAGTTGACCCGTGAGTATCGAAACATGTCACTGGTTGGGACCTTGCGCAACCGCCACTTTCCCTCGATTGAGCCTCACCTTCACAAACCATGCGATGCCGACGATGAGAACCAAGACCACGGCTATATCGACCTGGTGGGAATACGCCTGCACGAGCTTCCAGTGTTCCCGCAAGACCATGCCGCAGAACAGGAGGAACGAATTCCACAGGGTGGCGCCGATCGTGGTTGCAACGACAAATGGGACCAGGGGCATCCTGCCCGTGCCTGCAGGAATGGATATGAGATGCCTCACCACGGGGATAAACCTGCTGATAAAGATCGTTGCAGTTCCTCTTCTCCTGTTGAAGAACGATTCGGTGCGTTGAAGATCATGCGTGTCGAGCAGAAGATACCTGCCGATCTTCATGACGAAAGGCTTGCCGCCGTAATAGCCCATCAGGTAGGAGGCAAGAGAACCGATAAGCGAACCGATACTCGTGGCCGCAATGGCTACCCAGAGATTCCATTTGCCGTCCACGACCAGGAAACCCACAAAGGGCATGACGGCTTCACTCGGCACAGGAGCGATCATGCTCTCAAGAGCCATAAGTACGGCGGCACCGACATATCCTGTCGTTTCAAGGCATTTGACGGCGATATTCGATATTGCTTCTGTAAGCACGGAGAAGGCACCTCCATTTGATTATCCGCGGGACCTCGAACACGGAAGAAACCTGTGGACACCAAGACAACACCACAACTTCATAAATTATTCCGGAGACTTGCAGTCTCTCAGATGCAGCGCCTTGAGCAGTTTTTCAATCCTGTTCCTGAAAACGAAGGCGATGAGCGTAAACGCTATGGCGATGCCTATCAGGACGTAAAGTCTTCCGTACTGCTGATACCTGATGAAGTCGCCTCCAAGTGTCAGAAGAGTGGTTCCGAAGAGCCTGCCAATGGAACTCACGACCAGGAACTGGAAGGTGGACATATGCCCCAGCCCCAGCACGAAGCAGAGGTAGTCTTTTGGAAAGCCGGGAAAGAGGAACAGGAAAAAGATGAGCAGGGATCCCCTGTGGTGGATCAAGTAGTCGAAACGGTCCAGGATGGATTTGTCGACGAATCTCTCCACCAGGGGTCGCCCGAAAGCCCTGGATATCGAGAAAGCGATAAAAGACCCGATGATCAGTCCGATGCTCGAGAGCAAGACCCCCCAGTAAATTCCGAACAGGTATCCGCCTATCAGTCCGGTTACCTCCCCCGGGATGGGAGCCAGAACCACCTGGGATACCTGGAGTGTGACAAAGCCCAGGAATTTCCAGGCACCGAGGGACTCCAGGAAGGCCAGTGCCTCGTCCTTCTTGAGGAAGAGCTCCATCCAGCCGGTCTGGTAAAGAATGACGGTCGACACGATCAGAAGCACAAAGACCATGATTCGGAGAGCAATCATAAACTTCCCGTTGCGTTTGGCCTTCGGCTTTTCCGCTTCGTTCGTGCAATGGTCCAACATAGGATTCATATCATCATGAAAGCATTGAAAGGTTTCAGATCCCTGCAACCTGAAACAATGAGGCTGCGACCGTATACAAGAGAACAACCTGCACACCGTTTGAATTGTGAAATTTTAATGGATTGAACTTGCACAGTCCAGGACATTCTGTCCGATGCGCCGGAACTTTGCCGCAATGCGGGATTCTGTGTGTCGCAACCCTTGTCCTCGACGGCAGGGATTCACCTGTTCATCAAGGAAGGTTTGCACAGGCAGGAAACGGCCTTTGTGCGGATGCGACCGCGGCCCGGCAGAAGACCCAGGCCGACAAGATTCAGGGGGGATACATTGGGTTCCTTGTGGCGGGAAAACCACGTTGGATGAACCAGTGGAGACTCCATCTTACGGCAAGTTCGCGGCAATGAGGATCCAGGAAACGATGATCGCCTTCCTTCATGATCAGCAGATGCCTGGGGTCCCCTGCCCGGCGATAGATTTCGAGAGCCTGCCGCCAGTCGACAAGTTCATCCTGCTGTCCATGAACGAGGAGCACTCCCCGGACGGCCTTGAGCTCACGGAGATTTGGCGGAGACCCCAGCAAAAGCCCGGCAGGGAAGATGCCCTCGAAGGTTCTTTCTTCTTCGAGTCTTCTTCGAATTCCATCGAGATCGAACGGCGTGGCCCAGCAAACCACCGCCTCCACACCCGCTCTGCCCGAATCCGCTTCGAGAAGACAAAGGTAGCCGCCCAGGCTCGATCCCAGAAGCCCGATCTGCCCACTGCACCAGGCTGCACGCCGGACATAGTCGAGAACGGCATCCAGGTCGCGCATTCTCGATCCCAGAAGGCTTCTTTCCATACGTGCCGCGCTCTGCCCCGAACCCGAGAAATCGAACCGCACCACTGCGAACCCGCATTCAGTGAACCGTTCAGCGATCAACAGGTACTTTGGACTGTCTTTTCTGCTGAGCAGTCCGTGGCAGCAGACGATGACGGGAGCCGGGATCCTTTCGGGAAAATGCAGGACCGCGGCCAGTGCTCCACCCGAGCTGTCGATAAGGACCGACTCCATTGGCGCCGTAACCTTTCACTTTCGAAGGCAGGGCGTCTTCGCGCAGAACCACGAAGGGTCATGCACTCGCCGCATTCCCGCTCTTTCTTCTGATGGCATAGAGTTCAATCCGGCGAGGTTCCCCTTCTGTTCGGACCGTCTGTGTCGTGTGCTTGAATTCGAAGTCTTTGCCAAGTTCGGCAAAGAAAGCGGGGGCATGCAGTTCCGCGTTTTTTGCCAGAAAGATTATCCCATCTGGAGCCAGTGCCCTTTTGAAAAAGCCGACCAGCAGCGGGTAGGACTGGCGGTCGTACACCACTTCGGATCCGAAGATCACCTCGTACTGGGAGGGCAGGACGGAGGCATTCCAGTCGAGTCTCCGGATGTCCGCATCGCCGATGCCGTTGAGCAATGCGTTGGCCCTGGCAAAAAGAAGGGCGTCCTCATTGACGTCCGTAATGGTCACCCGGTGACCGCAAAGAATCGCGTATATCCCCACGACACCCAGCCCGGCTCCGATTTCCAGCATTCGCTGCTCAGGCCGTACAGGCTGTCTGCCGAGAAAATAAGCCAGCAGGTAGCAGGCATCCCAGACTTTGGCCCAGTAGGGCAGATCCAGTGCACCCAAATCCTCGGCCTCCACAAGCTTTTCGATGTAAGCTCCGAAATCCTTGAGCTGCAGCAGGTTCAAGACCTTGTCGTCTATTTTGAAGGGAACGGTTTCCACATCATACCTGCTTTCAATTCGGTTCATCAGTTCATCGAGTTCCGACACGTTGTTCAATCTCCCGGGTGGTCGGGTCGGCAGGGAGCGAAGAACGAACTCCCCCGCCGTGTTTTGACGTACACCCACTGCAAAGGTTCGAATCAGGTGGAAGACTTCCGGCGGATCACGGGGATCTCCTGGTGTGCCAGGTTCTGCATCTCCGGCTGTCCTGGAGACTCCGGGCCCGAGATCTCCTCCTTTCGGCCGCGCATCCGCTTCAGGAAGAGGCTACCCAGCCGTTTCTGGAATGACTCCATGTAGATGTAAATAACCGGCGTAATGTAGAGGGTGAGAAGCTGGGAAAGAACAAGCCCTCCCACCACGGCGAGGCCCAAAGGGCGGCGGGCTTCAGCCCCCGCCCCGATCCCGAGGGCGATGGGAAGGGTTCCCATGAGCGCCGCCATCGTGGTCATCATGATGGGCCGAAAGCGGAGGATGGCCCCTTCATAAATGGCTTCCGCCGGGTTCCTGCCTTCGTTTCTCTGAGCGCTCAGCGCGAAGTCGATCATCATGATGGCGTTCTTCTTGACGATGCCGACAAGCATGATCACTCCGACGAAGGCGTAGATGCTGAGGTCGGTCCTGAAGATGATGAGGGTAAGGAGGGCACCCACGCCGGCCGGAGGAAGCCCCGAAAGGATGGTAAGGGGGTGTATGAAACTTTCGTAAAGGATTCCCAGCACCATGTAGATGACGAGAATCGCCAGGACGAGGAGGATCCACAGGCCCCTCATGGAGGACTGGAACTGCTGAGCCGTCCCCTGGAAGCTGCCTGTCAGGGTAGCGGGAAGGCGCAGGTCCCGCACAGCCCTTTCGATCTGTGAAACGGCATCGCCCAGTGCCACTCCCTGCTTGAGATTGAAAGAGACGGTAACGGAAGCGAATTGACCGGTATGATTCACGGTCAGTGGACCGACTCCGCGACTAAGCCTGGCGACACTCTCGACGGGCACAAGCCGTCCGCTGTCCGAGCGGATATACAGCTGCGCCAGCGAAGAAGGATCACGCTGGTAGCGCGGCTCGACTTCGAGGATGACCTTGTACTGGTTGATGGGAGTGTAAATGGTCGATATCTGCCTTGAACCGTAGGCGCTGTAAAGAGCCTGCTCGACCTGTTCGGCGCTGACACCGTAGGCTTGGGCCTTGTCCCGGTCGATGTCCACGATCACCTGGGGATTGGTGATCTGCAGATCGCTGGTCACGTCCTGCAGGCCGGGCAGTTCGCGCAGAGCGGATTCGAGCAGGGGAGCATAATGGTAGAGTTCGCGCGTATCGGTGCCCTGCAGCGTGTACTGGTACTGGCTCTTGGTCGCCCTTCCGCCGATCTGGATGGCCGGTGGGTTCTGCAGATAGACATTGATTCCGGGAAGGTCGGAAACCTTCGACCGCAGCCTGGCGATGACTTCCGTCACATGCGACTGCCTTTCGGACCTGTCCTTGAGCCGCATGAAGATCCGGCCGGTATTCCCCGTCGGGCTGCCTCCCGTCGCACCCGCCGCCGACATGAAACCTTCCACGTCGGGGTCCTGCCTGATGATCTCGGCCACCGCCTGCTGGCGTTTCACCATGGCCTCGAAGGATATCCCCTGTGCTCCTTCAGTGAACCCGACCACCTGCCCCGTATCCTGGCTCGGAATGAAATCCTTCGGGATAACGTAAAAGAGGTAGCCCGTGAACACGGTCAGGAAGATGCACAGGCCGAGGGTAACGGAGCTGTGACGAAGGACCCATTTGAGGGTGACGTCATATACCCGGAGCATCCCGTCGAAGAAGGACTCGGAAATCCTGTAAAGGCGCCCGTGCCGTTTCCTTTCGTGGGAGACGAGAAACCGGCTGCAGAGCATGGGCGACAGGGTCAGGGATACGAAGCCGGACACCAGGATAGCGACACTGATGGTTACGGCGAATTCGTGGAGGAGCCGCCCCAGGATCCCGCCCATGAAGAGAAGCGGGATGAAGACCGCCACCAGGGAGAGGGTCATGGATAGAATGGTGAACCCGATTTCCCGGGAACCGTCCAGGGCGGCCTGCATCCTGCTCTTGCCCATCTCCATGTGGCGCACGATGTTTTCGAGCATAACGATGGCATCGTCGACAACGAACCCCACGCTGAGGGTCAGTGCCATCAGAGACAGGTTGTCGAGGCTGTAGCCCATCAGGTGCATGACGGCGAAGGTGCCGATGATGGAAAGAGGGAGCGCCAGGCTTGGGATCACCGTGGCGGAGAGGTTTCTCAGGAAAAGGAAGATGACCAGAACAACCAGGCAGACTGCAAGGTAGAGTGTGAATTTCACATCCTCGATGGATTCCTTGATGGATTCCGAACGATCGTACAGGATGTTGAGTTCGATAGACGCAGGCATCTGCGCCCGGAAACTGGGCATGAGAGACTTGATGGCTTCCACGACTTCGACGGTGTTCGTCCCCGGCTGTCGCTGGACAGCCAGCACGATCGCCCGGCTGGAACTTTCTCTGGTATTGTACCAGCTCGCCACCTTGTCGTTTTCGACACTGTCGATGACATGGCCCAGTTCCTGGAGTCTCACCGGAGACCCGTTGCGATAGGCCACGATAAGCGGCATGTATGCCGCGGCATTCATCAACTGACCTGTAGCCTGCACCGTGAAGGCCTGGTCACGGCCGTAAAGAGCACCCGTAGGCAGATTGACGTTGGCCTGGGCAATGGCCTTCTCCACTTCGTCTATGCCAATGCCCAGGGAGGTCATGGTGTTGGGATTCAACCGAACTCGAACGGCGTACTTCTGGGAACCGTATACCATAACCTGTGCGACGCCGTTGACCATGGATATGCGCTGGGCGAGGAGGGTCTGTGCATATTCGTCCACGGTGGAGAGCGGAAGGATCGGGGAATTGAGGGCCAGGTGGAGAATAGGCTGGTCGGCGGGGTTGACCTTCCTGTAGGACGGAGGATAGGGCATATCCGTCGGCAGCAGGCGCTGCGCCTTGGAAATGGCCGTCTGAACGTCCTGGGCAGCCCCGTCGATATTCCGTTCCATGGAAAACTGCAGCGTTATGCGGGTGACTCCAAGAGCGCTTATGGACGTCATGGAATCCAGGCCGGCGATGGTCGAAAACTCTCGTTCGAGTGGCATGGCTATCGAGGCAGCCATGTTTTCAGGAGCTGCCCCCGGCAGGTTGCCGGACACCTCGATGGTGGGAAAATCGACGTTGGGAAGTTCACTCACGGGCAGAAGCCGGTATCCCATGATCCCGAAGATGAGAATCGCCAGCATGACCAGGGTGGTCATAACGGGTCTGCGGATAAACAGTTCGGGCATGTTCATTGGAACTGCTCCCCACCACCCGGTTCGACGACCCTGATCAAGGCCCCCTGGGCCAGTCGGAGCTGTCCGTCGGTCACCACTTTTTCATCGGCCGCAACGCCCTGCCGGATCAACGATTCTCCGTCCACAGTCCTCCCCAGGGTTACAGGGCGGTATTCAACAGTAAGGTCCGGCTTGACGACGAACACATAGTGTCCTTGCTGCCCCGTTTGAACAGCCTGCGCAGGAACCACTACCCCCGATTCCGTCGAGAGAGTCAGAACGACGTTGACGAACTGGCCCGGCCACAGGGTCTTGTCCCTGTTCTCGAAGGAGGCTTTCAGCTGGATGGTTCCTGTGGCGGGATCCACCGTGTTGTCCACGAAATCCAGTTGACCGCTCACCGGATACTCTTCACCCCCGGGAATGACGGCCAGGACCTCCAGCTTCCGTTCGGCCATGTGTCGTCTCACCTCGGGCAGATTCATTTCCGGCACCGAAAAGGAAACATAGATGGGGTAAACCTGCCGGATGGTCACCATCGGGTTGTCCGTGTCGTTGGCCTTGATCAGGTTCCCCTGGTCGACCTTCAGCTCCCCGGTCACTCCGTCCAGGGGCGAGCGGATCGTGCAGTACTTCAGCTCGAGCCTGGCCTTTTCCACCGCGGCTTCTGCAGCCCTCGCAGCAGCTTCCAGGGCAGCGGCGTTGGTAACCACCTGGTCGTGGACCTCCTCGGATACGAAGCCCTTCGAAACCACTGCCCCGTAGCGTTCACTTTGCCTCCGTGCATTCTGCAGTTGAGCCCTGTCCCTGGCGAGTTTGGCTTCGGCCTCCCGCAACTGCGCCTCAAAAGGCCGTGAGTCTATGGTGAAAAGGAGGTCCCCCTTTTTCACCTCCTGCCCTTCCCTGAAATGAACGCTCAACAGTTCCCCGCTCACCTGTGCCTTGATCATCACCGTGGCATAGGCGAACACCTTCCCGATGGCTGACAACTGCACGGGAATTGTCTTCGTGGAAGCCACACCCACCATGACGGGAACAGGCGGTCTTTTTTTTGCCAAATCCGCTTTGGCCTGACTCGATCCATCCCTCGAACACCCGGCTGCCTGAAAAAGGAGCAGCAACGCAAGGCTCAGACCGAGAACATTCAGCCCGCGTAAACCAGGAAAACACGAATGATAAAAAGGGCGCTTGCGAATAGAGGTCATTCACTCACCGTTATAATATTCCGCTGCTCTTATCTCCTGCCAGGACCCAACACGCGGCATGGCTGTTGTCCGCCGTCCTGCAATTATACAGCAACCCAGAGCCCTCGAAAACATCCTTAACCGACGCCCGGAGCCAAGTTCTTTGCCGGATGAGAACCCAAGAACGAACAGGGTTCAACCCTGACGCCCGGAAGCAGGCTCACATGATCCCAAGGACCGCTTCGACCAGGTTGTTTTCATCCGGGATGTAGAATCTTTCGAGCGGAGGGCTGAAGGGAACGGGAATATCCGGACCCGTCACACGCCGAAAAGGAGCCTTCAGGCTGTTTAATGCGTCCTCGGCAACAATCGCACATATCTCGCCCGCAAAACCTCCCGTTCGGGTCGCTTCGTGAAGCACTACGAGTCTGCCGGTCTTCCTGACGGAAGTCAACAGAGTCTCCCTGTCCAGGGGAAGGAGAGTCCGAAGATCGACCACTTCAGCGTCTACACCTTTTTCGGCAAGAATCTGAGCTCCCTTCAGGGCGACTCCAACCATCTTCGACCAGCTCACAATACTCACATCCGATCCCACGCGCTTCACATCCGCCTTTCCGATCGGTATCGTGTATTCTTCCTCGGGGACCGGCCCGGGAATGAAGTAGAGCATCATATCTTCGATGAATACAACGGGGTTGTCGTCGCGGATGGCGGATTTGAGCAGCCCCTTGGCGTCGGCGGGCGTGCCGGGCATGACTAATTTAAGTCCGGGACAGTGGGCCATCCAGGCTTCGAGATTGTGGGAATGCTGGCACCCGGCGCCAAAGCCGGCTCCACTCTTCATCCTCACCACCAGCGGAAAAGTGGACTTACCACCCGACAGATACCGCAGCTTGGCGGCATGGTTGACAATCATATCCGAGGCGATGGTCACGAAAGGGTTGAACATGATTTCAACAACAGGCCGCAAGCCCATTACGGACGATCCCACCGCCAGTCCGGCGATGGCCGCTTCGGACACGGGTGTGTCCTTTACCCGTTCCGGGCCGAAGTCCTTGAGCAATCCGGCGGTGGGCATGAGTGGATTGTCGTGTATGCTCACCCCCACTCCCTCACCCGCAATAAAGACATTAAAGTCTCTGAGCATCTCTTCTCTCAGGGCCTGGTTTACCGCCTGTCCCATGGTCAACTGCTGCATACCTGCCTCCTCAGGGCAATTCACCCCTATCGTTTCGGCCCTCCACTAACGGATGGCTTTCAGTGCGGAAAGACGCTCCGGGACGACCTGGAATATACTATGAAATGCCTTTCCCGGCGGGACCTCGTTATACATAAACGTCTGTAAACGCCTCGGCGACATCCGGGTAAGGGCTTTCCTCGGCAAAACGCACGGCTTCCTCGACGGTCTTCCTGATCTCCGCTTCCAGCCTGTCCAGCTCTTCATGGGTCATCAGCCCCTGTGCCAGCATCTCTCCCCGAAGCCTCGGCAGGGGACATTTTTCCTTCCATGCCTCGATCTCCTCCCGGGGCTGGTAGACCTGGTGGTCGCTTTCGCCGTGTCCCCGGCACCGGTATGTCTTACACTCGATGAGCGTGGGTCCCAATCCCGCCAGAGCCCGCTCCCTGGCTCTCACGGTCGCCGCATAGACCGCCCGGGCATCGTTGCCGTCCACCACCTCGCCGGGCATTGCGTACCCCGCAGCCCTGTCTGCGATATCCCGGATCCTGGTGTGCTCCTCGTGTCGTTGAGCTCCTGCATACAGGTTGTTCTCGCAAACGAAGATTACGGGCAGATCCCAGAGGGAGGCGAGATTGAGAGCCTCATGAAAGGAACCCTCGTCCGCTGCGCCGTCTCCGAAAAAACAGACCGTAATACTCTTCCGGCTCGTATATTTCTGGGCAAACGCGGTTCCAGCCGCAATGGGTATTCCGCCTCCAACCACGGTAGTGGTGCACAGAGCATTGACCTCGGGGACCGCGATGTGAAGCGTTCCGCTCTTTCCCTTATTACATCCCGTTATCTTCCCGAAGCATTCGGCCATGACTTCGCCGGGATCGGCACCCTTGGCCAGCAGGTGCCCATGACTCCTGTGGTTGGGAATGATCACGTCGTCCTGTTCGAGAGCGGCGCATACCCCCGAGGCTACCGCTTCCTGCCCGGTGCACAGGATCATCATCCCGGGAACCTTCCCCGGAATTTGGCAGAGCTCCATCAGTTTGTCCTCGAAACATCGCGTGAGCAGCATTGTGCGAAGCATCTCCAGGAGCTTTTCCTTTGAAGGCTGCATACATCATCCTCCCTGTGCGGTTGATAAATTCCCGAATGGTTTCCGTGCGATCGTTTCCATATCGCAACTGCACGGCATTTCATCATCCATGTCTGTGGAAATCCGTTCGATCAGGGTCGTCCGTTCGATGAATCTTCAGGGAGCGATATCCCAGCCGCCGCCGAGCGCTTTGTACAGCGCAACCAGGTCGCTGGATATCCTCTGTTCGCTTTGTGCGAATTCATCCTGAGTCAGGTAAAGCGCACGCTGGGCTTCGAGCACGTTCAAGAAATCCACGAGGCCTCTCGCGTAGAGTTCGCTTGCAATTTCGAATGCGCGGCTGTTCGCCGTAACGGCATCTTTCAAAGAAGTGCGGGTCGCCTGCTCTTTTGTGTAGGCAATCAGAGCGTCTTCGACGTCCCGCAGGGATACGAGCACTGTTCTCTCATAAGAAATAAGGGACTGCTCCTGCCTGGCGTTCTGCACCTGTATGTTGGCCCTGATTCTTCCCGCATCGAAAATGGGCCACCTGATGGTGGGCCCGATGCTGTAGAACGTGCTTCCAGACGAGCCTATATTGCTGATGTCCGTGCTGAGTTGGCCGACGGCGCCCGTAAGGGAGAAGCTGGGGAAGAGATCCGCCGTTGCGACACCGATCCGAGCGGTTGCCGCGGCGAGTTCGCGTTCGGCACGTCGAATATCGGGGCGTCTTCGGAGGAGTTCCGACGGAAGACCGATGGGCACCTCAGGAGGCACGGGAGGCAGCGGTTTTTCGACGAGGAGTTCATCGAGAAGCGAGCCGGGCTCCTGACCCAGGAGGACTCCAAGCTGATGCACGGCCTGCCTCGCGGATCTCTCCAGCGCCGGAATGCGAGCCTGGGTTGTGGCGAGTTGAGCCCTGGCCTGAGAAACGTCCAGTTCACTGCTCAGCCCGGCTTCGAACCGCACCTCGGTAAGTTCCACTGTCTGCTTCTGTGAAACAATCGTGTCCCGTGCAATCGCGATACGCAGCTGGTCTCCACGAAGTTGAAGGTAGTTTCTGGCCACTTCCGACAGCAATGTCACCAGTACATCGCGGCGGTTTTCCTCCCAGGCGGCCGTGTCGGCATCGGCAGCCTCGATCGCACGCCGTGTACCTCCAAAGATATCCAGTTCCCAGCTTGCATCGAACCCGGCCTGGAACAGGTCCTGGGGGTCGAAGGCCACCCCCGCCTGCGAGGCGTTGCCGCCCCCCGCACCTGCCTGAGAACTCAAGGCGGCCGAAGAATTCTCGCTGCGCTTGCTGTAGGAATAGGCTCCCGACACATCCACCGTCGGGTAAAGATCCGCTGCCACCACGCGCCGTTGAGCTCTCGCTTCGCGTACCCGCGCTTCGGCGATTTTCAGATCCTTGTTCGCCAGCACGGCCCGTTCGATGAGTGAATCCAGCTCGGGGTCGTTGAACCGGGTCCACCATTGCGATACCTCCGCCGTCCCGTCCGTGACCCCATGAGCTGTCTCACTCCATTTTGCAGGCATTTGTTCAGGAGGTTTCCTGTAGTTCGGCCCCACTGTACAGGCGCAAATCAATGCCGAAAATGCTGAAAATAAGCACAGCCACACAAGCGACCGCAACAACGACTCTCTTCTGATCATCAATTTGCTCCATTCACCCCATACTCACCGGGTTGCCGGTCGAGGATATTCCTTTCATCGCCGCAAATGAAAAACACGTGACGTGATCCGCCAGATGTTCGATTTCCACAGGCCCGAAAGTCTGAGAAAACAGCCTGGTGATTACGGACCTGGCATGGCCGAAATAGACGCACTGCCCGATGATGCTCATGGTGCAAAGCCTCACCTTTTCATCGTTTGAATCCGCTCCCAGCAGATCCCTCACGATTCCCATCAGTCGATTGCTGAGGGGGCGTATGGCTTCGTCCACCAGTTGATCCAAAGCCGCTGTCGGCTGAGCGACTTCCTGCATCATGAGCTGTCCATGCCAGGCCGGCCTTCCTTCGTCGAGAATCCTGAAAAGAAACGAGCGAATGAAGGCTTTCAAGCGTTCCACCGGGGACGAGCTGTTTTCGAGACCCAGAGTCGGAGGATACTTCTCAACCGCCTTGCTGAAAGTGTACTTCAATACGGCCGCATAAAGCCGTTCCTTGTCACCAAAATAGTAATTCACCGCCGCAACATTGGCTCCGGCCCTCCGGGATATCTCCCTTACCGTTGCAGCCCGAAACCCCCGCTGAGCAAAGATCTCCCCGGCAGCATCCAGCAGTCGCTCCCGCGTGTCCCGGCCCCTGCTTTCCTCTTCCCCCATAACCACAACTCCAGGGGCGTCGTCAGAAACGACGCCGTGTCATCAGTCCGATTATGTCAGACTTGAATCCCCTGATCAAATCCACCTGTCCGCATCACTTCATGGATGCGATCCTCAAGGCTGTTCCTCCGTCTCCTTCTTGAATTTCGACCGCCAGCCACTGCCTTTTTCGCGTAATCTCTGGAAGGCATAATACATGGGCGGAACAAGGAAGATTCCGAGCAGTGTCGACGCGAGCATCCCGGAAACAACCGCCGTACCGATGGCCCGCCGACTTCCGGCGCCGGCTCCCGTTGCTATCATCATGGGCGCCACGCCCAGGATAAAGGTAAAGGCCGTCATCAATACGGGGCGGAATCGGATTCGGGCGCCTTCAGTGGCTGCATCGAAGGCCGAGAGGCCCTGTTCCCGGCGGTCTTTGGCAAATTCCACAATAAGAATCGCGTTCTTGGCGGCCAGGCCGACCAGCAGCACCAGGCCGATTTGAGCGTAAATGGAAAGCGGAAGTCTCAGCAGCCACAGACCGGTCAGAGCACCCAGGGTGGACACCGGGATGGACAGCATGATGGAAAGCGGGATGTTCCAGCTCTCGTACTGTCCCACCAGGAAGAGATAGCCGAAGAGCAGGGCCAGTCCGAACAGGAACACCACCTTTCCGCCGGCTTCGCGCTCCTGAAAGGACACCGAAGACCAGTCAAAATCGTATCCGGGAGGCAGGGTCCTGGCGGCCACCCGCTCCATGGCCGCCATGGCTTCCGCCGAGGAGAAGCCTGGAGCGGCGTTCCCATTGATTTGCACACTGGTGAACTGATTGTAGCGGTAGACGAGCTGGGGCGCCAGAACGGTCGAGAGGGAGACCAGGCTCTGCAGAGGCACCATTCTGTCGTCGTCACTGCGGGTATAAAGCCGGGTAATGTCGTCTACGGTGTCACGAAAGTTCTTCTGAGCCTGGACCTTAACCTGGTAAGTCCGGCCGTAAAGAGAAAAGTCGTTGACGTAGCCTCCGCCCAAATGCTGCTGGAGCGTACTGAACACCCGGCCGACCGGCACCTTGAGGGTCTCGGCCCGAGTCCGGTCGAGATGGATAAAGACTTGGGGAGTATCGGCTGTGTACGTGGAGAACACTCGGGTCAGAGTCGGATCCTGGTTGGCCGCGATCACGATCGCCCTGGTTACGGCGGCTATATCCCTGGGCGGCTGGTCTTCAAGAGCCAGCAGGCGGAAGTCGAACCCTCCCGTGGTTCCCAGCCCCTGGATCGGCGGCGGCGTGAAAGCAAAAAGGTTTCCAGCGGTAATGGCGGAAAGCCGCCCCATGGCCTGGCCCACAATGGCGTTCAGTTGCTGGCTCGGCTGCTTTCTTTCATCCCAGGGCTTGAGCACTGCGATACCGAAGCCGACGTTTTCGGCCGTGCCGCTGAGCAGGCTGAACCCGCTCACGCCGAGGACATCGTCCACTCCGTCGATCTGTTGGAGACTTCCCGTCATCTGGTCCATGACCTCGTTGGTTCTTGCTATGGAAGCTCCTTCAGGCAATTGCGCGTTGATGAAAAAAGCACCCAGATCCTCGTCGGGCAGGAAGCTCGTCGGGCTGAGGCTGAACAGCAGCCAGGTACTTCCGAACACGCAGGCAAGCATCAGCATGGCAACAGCGAGGCGCCGGATCAGCCAGGCGCTGCTCGCCACGTAGATATTGCGCGAGGCGGCCAGGGTACGATTGAACCAGGCAAGCGGACCTCGCTGAGGAATCCTGGGTTCTGTCAGCAGCACGGCACAAAGAGCGGGACTCAGAGTCAGGGCATTGATGGAGGATATAACCACCGCCACACATATCGTCACAGCGAACTGCCTGTACAGCTGTCCGCTGATGCCGGGCATGAAGGCGACCGGGACAAAAACGGCCAGAAGCACCAGGGTGGTCGCGACGATCGGTCCGGTGACCTGTCCCATGGCTCTGACAGTGGCAGGTTTGGGACTCAGCTTGCGCTGGTCCATAATCCGGTACACGTTCTCGACCACCACGATGGCATCGTCCACTACCAGGCCGATGGCCATGATCAGGGCAAACAGGGAGATGGTGTTGGCGCTGTACCCGAGAGCCAGCAGAACCGCGAATGTTCCGATCAGTGAAACCGGTATCGTTACCGTCGGGACAAGAGTCGCCCGCCAGTCCTGCAGGAAGACATAGTTGACGAACAGAACGAGCAGGAACGTGAGCCCGAGAGTAAACACGATTTCATGAATAGCCGCCGAGACGTACTTCGTCGTGTCGTACATGACCTTGTAACTCACGTCTTCCGGCATTCTCTTGGACAGACGCTCGACTTCATCCCGAACCGCCTGCATCGTGTTCAGAGCATTCGCTTCCGATGACCGATAAACCCCTATCGCCACGGACTGTTGACCGTTGATGATCGACCGGGTGCCGTAGTCCCTCGAACCCAGTTCCACCGTACCCACATCCCGGACTCTGACCAGGCCTCCCTGTTCGTTGCTGCGCACGATGATGTCTTCGAATTCCCGGGGGTCATCGAGTCGACCTTTGGCACGCAGAGTATACTGAATCTGCTGGCCGGGAAGGCTGGGGGATGTGCCTATGGATCCGACCGCCGCCTGTATATTCTGCCTTCGTACAGCTGCGATGACGTCATCCGCGGTCAGTCCCCGGGCCGTAAGTCGGTCAGGATCCAGCCAGATGCGCATGCTGTATTCGAATTCTCCAAAAATAAAGACGTCGCTGACCCCGTCCACTCGAACAAGCGCATCGTTGATGTTTCTGCTGACGTAGTTGCTCAAGAAGAGCCTGTCCCGAGTCCCCTTGGGAGACATGAAGGCAATGACTCCGAGAATATCGGTGGAACGCTTGCGCACGGTGATGCCCTGGTCGATGACTTCCTGGGGCAGCTTGGCCGTGGCCAGCTGCACCCTGTTCTGAAGATTGACCTGATCGATGTCCGGATCGCTGCCGAGCGCGAAGGTAACCGACAGATCGTACCGGCCGTCGTTGGAGCAACTCGAGGTCATGTAGAGCATCTTCTCGACTCCGTTGACCTCCTTTTCGACGGGGGCCGCCACCGTATCAGCCAACACCTGTGCATTGGCGCCGGGATAAACGGCGCTGACCCGGATCTCGGGTGGAGTGATCGGCGGATACTGGGCCACCGGGATGTTATAAAGGGCAATGATACCGGCCAGGGTAATGATGATGGATATCACCACCGCCAGGCGCGGACGCTCTATGAAAATCTGGGAGAACATGGATTACCTCCCCTGTCCATTGTCTGCGACACCGGTTCTAACCGTCATGCCCGGCTGGACCTTCTGCACCCCCTGGACAATCACCCGCTCCCCTTCGTTCAACCCCGATTCGACAGCCCACATGGCACCCACAACAGCACCCATCTTCACCCGCCGGATGTCCACGCGGTTCTCCCCGTTCACAACAAGCACATATGAACCTTCGTGGTCCTGCTGAACAGCCGCCTGGGGCACCACCGGCATCATCCTGGGTTCCGCCAGGCTCACCAGCACATTGACATACTGCCCCGGAATCAGCACCCCATCAGGATTGTCAAACTCCGTCCGTACTGCAATCGTTCCCGTGGCGGAATCCACCTCGTTGTCCACGAAATCCACCCGTCCCTTTATATCGAGCACGGTGCCGTCGGCAAGACGCAGACGCGGAGCCAGCACAGGGCTCTGCCTCCCTTTCGCCATATCTTTCAAAGCAGCCTGGATGCTCGCAAGATCGTTTTCACTGATGGAATACACCACTCGAATGGGATCCACCTGAACGATTCGGGCAAGAGGCATGGACGACGGGCCGACCAGGTTGCCTCGAGTGTAGGCCGTCTTCCCGATGCGCCCACTGATGGGTGCCTGGATGGTGGTATAGTCCAAATCCAGCTGCGAACGTGTCAAGGCCGCCTTCGCCTGATCGATCTGGGCCTTCGCCCTCAATTGAGCGGCCACGGCATTGTCCAGGTCCGTCGCCGGGATACTCCCCGGACGTGCCGATCGAAGCCGGCCGAGGTACTGAGCGGACCGGGCAAGCTCCGCCTCGGCCTCTTCCACCTGGGCCTTGTCTGATGCCACCTTGGCCCTGTAGGGTGCCTGCTCTATGGCGTAAAGCACCTTGCCCGCACGTACGTAATCCCCTTCCTTGAAGTTGACCTGTTCGAGAAACCCCTCGACCCTGGCTCGCAGATCGACGCTCTGAATCGCTTCAACGTGTCCCACATACGCGGCGGGAGGATTGACATCCTGCAGAACAACGCGCTCCAAGCCCACGAGAGGTGGCGGCATGTTGCCGGGGCCGGGTGCCCCCGCGACGGCAGAATACGCCATAAGACACGAAAGCAGGAGACCCACCGCAAGCATGGAACAGACCGACACGGTTCTCCCGGAAACAACCGGCCTTCCGCAGGCGGGCAACCCGGCTGATGTGCTCTCGGAACCCGCTCGCGTAGAATCATTCGCCTCATCGACATATTGCATGCAGTTTACTCCTCTCTCAAGAAATCCCTCGAAGCACCCCATCTTCTGCCTGCACCCGTCCATTCCAGCCTCGAAATCATGGAAGAGCCGTTATCGATCGAATTGAAACTGACGTTTAAAACAGTCGTTTTGAGGTGTCAAGGAGTATTTTGAGCACCCCGGAAACGATCCATTTGAAATGAAACCTTGAAGACTCCCCGGGGCAAGACCCATGGACACCATTTCCCGTACAACTTCCCCGCAACCGGCATTTATGCCAGCCGTTCCCACATTCACGTTCAGGTCTTCGACTACCCCGGGTTCGAATTCGATGGTGGTAAGAGAACCCGTGGAACCGATAGAAAAAGCGTTCAACACCCCCTCCCTCACCCCTGACCTGCCCGCCAGGCTGTTCAATTCCACCGAGATATCGACGATATCGGGGCCCTCGGTCATGGCAAAGGTCAACACATCGCAATAGACAATCGTAGATATCATTTCCCTTGACTCCTTTCTCCCCGCATCCGCCCGGCGTTCAGTGTTCTGGCGCATGTTAGCGGAGCTTGCCGTCACAGGCAAGACAGACTGGATAGTCTGTTGTTTCTGGCTCATCCGGCAAACTTCCATGAGCCGTCGGTTCACAGCCAACCATCAAAGAGGTCGAGCCAGGATTGAACTCCGGTTGAATGGACAAACTCAAACCAGGACGACAACGCCGGACCAGGCACATAAGACTCTTGATCAGCCGATCTCTTGAAATACGAGCCCAACGGTTCCGGCATTTTCTCATAAACGAGTACCGCCGTTGCTCTTCTCGCAAGGAATCTACGGCGTCACAACGTCATTCGACGTCACAACGCCATCGATCTTCTCCCCATGCCAGGGCTGGATCCGCGTGCGATCCTGCCGAATCGTATTCACGGAACAGGATTCATTTTCGATGAACCTGTAGGGGCGAAAGATTTTTCGCCCCTGTCCATCGGGGCAACGGCCGGGGCAACGGCCGGGGCGACCTCCCAAATAATGTCCGCAGTGACGTTGTGATGCCGAATGACGTATGTTATGGGATGACGGTGTTGCGGGTGTATCCCACCTTTATGCGACCACTGTCCGGGCAGGCTTACGGGAAGAACCTCATTTCTGCTGCCACTCAAAACCTGTCATCCCCCTCGTACAGCATCATTCGCACTCGACGAATCCTCTCTTTGTTCTTGTGGCGGCACACACTGCGGGCTTAGAATAGAGTCTTCGATGAACGAACCTGCTGCGGGTTCACCTGTTGGAGAGAAACGCCGCGACCGGTCGGCGGGAAATCCCGGTGGTCGAGGATTGGAGTCAGCGATTGGAATGCATACTTCTTGGCAGTGGAGGCATGATGCCCATGCCCGACAGGCTTCTTTCGTCCATGGCGGTGAGGCTGGGCGGGAGGATCTATCTTTTCGACGCCGGCGAGGCAACCCAGATCGGCTGGAAGAAGGCGAAACTCGGCCTGCGCGGCTTGACCCTCGTCGCCGTCACGCACCTCCACGCCGACCACTGCCTGGGACTTCCAGGAATGATGATGTTCAAGGCCCAGGTCAACGAGCCTTCACCGCTGACCATTCTCGGGCCTCCCGGTATCCGGGGTTTCGTGGAGGACAACAGGAGAATGCTGGATTTTCATATCAACTACCGGGTGGATTTTGTAGAGTGGCATGACGGTTGGGACGGACCCGCCTATGAAGACGACCAGGTCAGGGTCATCTGGAAGACCCTGAAACATACTCGACTTTGTCTCGGCTACCGCATCGAGGAACACGACCGGCCCGGAAAATTCGACCCGCTCAAGGCGGAGGCCCTGGGCATCGAGCGGGGGCCTTTGTGGGGAAAGCTTCAGCGGGGCGAAGCCGTCGCCGCGGCCGACGGCAGGAAGATCAGTCCCGACGCGGTTGTGGGGCCGGGAAGAAGAGGACGACACATCGCCTACGTTGTGGACACCAGGCCCGTGAAGAGCATTTATGCCCTCTGCAGGAACGTGGATACGGCGTTCATTGAAGGCATGTTCCTCTCCGCCCACAGGGAACACGCCGAGGCCAAAGGGCACCTCACCGCCGAAGAGGCTGCAAAGATCTCCGGGCGCGCTGGAGTCGCGAGCACCATTCTCGTCCATACCAGCCTGCGATATACCAACGATGAACTTCAACTGCTTGAAAAGGAAGCTTCGCAGCATTTTCCCAGCGTTCGCGTCGGGCGGGACATGGATGTCTTTGCCATCCATTATCCCGACCAGCCATCGAGACCAATCCCGTAATCCTTCGCCATCTTCACTTCGCAGGCTTCCAGGGCCAGGCAAACGGTACCGATGCCGGCTCATCCCTGCCGCATGGCAGAGTCCACGCGCTTTACTACGCCACCCATGGCTTTCAGCAGACCACTTCCATCGCCCTGTAAGGGCAGACGGGCTCGCAAAGTCCGCACCCCATGCATCGGTCCTGGTCGAAGGACATAATCATTTCAGGACGTTGCACGGAAAGTGCGCCGGTGGGACATGCCGATGTGCACGCGGTACACTGGATGCACCGTTCCCGGTGCCAGGCGACATCCAGATCGTATTTCCTGGTCAGCTCGCAGGTGACCGGCTGATCGAGCAGGTGGGTCGGGAAATCCAGCATGAGCCTCTTTTTCGTCATGAAACGCCTCCTTCGAACGGCCTTTCCACAAGTGCCTTGAACTTGACTCCGGAATCTTCCGACGGCAGCAATTCCACAGGCTCGGCAAGCAGGAACCTCCCGTTCTCGATCCACGCCTTGAGCAGTTTCGCGATTTCTTTTGCTCGCGCATAGGAAGACAGCCCGGCAGTGGGTATTCTCCTGCCGTCGATAACGATCGAACCTGATTTGAGCTCCGCGTAGGTCACCTCCCCCAGGCTTCCAGGGACACAGTTGGGATAAGCTTCACTGTAGTCCACCACTTGGGCGACAAGGTCCGAATCACTCACCGCAGTGAATTCCAGGATCTCCTCATTGAGGATCGGAATGGGGACTCCGATTCCCACAGCGAGAGTCACTCCGTACCCTGTAAAGGACGCGGCCTTAAGCCATTGAGCTGTCATCTGTTTCAAATCGCCCTTGACAGACAGAGTGCCCGCTCCGCACCGCGGGACTCCCCTGCCTGTGCGAGGCACATCGGGGTTGTGCTGAGTCCCGGGCCCCACAACGTACCCGATGCCGCCACCCAGGAAAATACGAGTGCCCATCCCGATGGTGCGGTAAAGGGGGTCGTTGAGCAACGGGCTGAGCTGTCCTGCACTGCAGTAGGAGGCGTTCTTCATTCCTGGCCTCAATACTCCCATGTACGTGTAGATCACGCGGTCCGAAAGATTCACCGCCACGTTGTAATTCTGGTAGCCATTTCGAATATTGAACAACACGGCCTCGTTCATATCCTTCTGGCAGATGAGGGTTTCCAGTTTCCTGCGCGGATAGCAATCGGTGGGAGAACCCTGAGCCGAAAGCTTCACATCGCTGCCGGAAACCAGTCTTTCGATGACGTGGGCTCCGCCGAAAGGAAACCTGCCGGGGTGGATGCTGTTTCGAGGGTCATCGGGAGGCAGTGCCGTGGCACCCAGAAAAAGATCAACCGCTGCAAACCCCGCATAAGCCGGGACTCCATCCAGCGTCACCGTTCCGCCGCCCATCTTGATGCGCGGATTCGAATGGCCGACGTTGAAGTACGCTCCAGACGAACACATGGGAGCGAAAGTCCCGGTGGTGACCACGTCCACTTCCCGGGCCGTTTTCGCAACACCCTTGTTCCTCACCACCTCAATGATTTCCTCGGCGTCGTAGACCACAGCCCTGCCTTCCCGAATCTTCTCATTGATTTCCTGTATGCTTTTAGCCATTTGGTTCTCCCGCAATCCCCTGTCAGATGAACAGAACCGGATCATTCCAGAACCGGAACCCGTTCAGGATCGACATGATCCACGGCTGCGGTTGCCTTTCCGGCCTGTGCACGCATCCGCATCCCCCTGCTGAAACGAGGACCGGCAAGGCACCTGACATCGCCGGACCTTCTCTTTTCTTCCTTGACTTCACCCTTTGTCCGAAAATAATATACTAAAATACTATAGATTCAAGATCCAATGGTCGATGTCCACTTTCTATTTGACAGAACCAGGATGAAGCTGACTACACGAAGAATTTATGAGATATTCAAATCCTGAGAGTCATGAAACGTGGGTAACCAATGCGTGGGGGGGGACTCCGGGATAAAGCGATCTCTGTATGGAGTAACGGCTCGCAGCATTTTGCCGCTTTCAGTCCTGCCCGCCCGATTACTTGGCCGCAGCCATGCTCCCCCACATGAAAGATGCAAAAGGAACCAGACAATGAAGCTGTCCACCAGAAGTCGTTATGGGACGCGTCTCATGCTCGATATGGCCCAGCATTACATGAAAGGGCCCATTCAACTGGGGACGATCGCCAAACGCCAGAACATCCCCGTGAAGTACCTCGAGCAGATCATTATACCGTTGAAGAAGGCTCAATACGTGAAAAGCGTTCGCGGCAACAAGGGAGGTCATTACCTGGCCAGGCCGCCTGAGGAGATCACGGTGGGCGAGATCGTGGCCATCCTGGAGGGCGGCCTGCGCCTCACAAAATGCACGGACGAACCGGACGCGTGTAAGCGCCACGAGGATTGTCTGACGCGCGCCGTATGGAAACAGGCTACGGATGCGATGCACGAAAAGCTCAATTCCATCACTCTTTCCGATCTTCTGAAGACGGGGGATCCGTGTGAGTACGAGATGGACACCGAGGATAATCCAACGTGACGGAAGATCGAGGAAACCGCGATCCATCTGTCTCCTTCAGACCCGTCCATCCCATCCGATTCATTGTGGAGGTTCGACGATGAAGATCCTGTCCTTATCCATCAGCCGGAACAAGGGCACCTCGAAGGTATCCATCCCCGAGGCGGTACTGAAGAAAGACCATGGCTTCGAGGGAGACGCACATGCGGGCTCCTGGCATCGCCAGCTGAGTTTTCTTGCGGCCGAGAGTATCGAACAGGCCCGGTGCAACGGGCTGGATGTATCCTTCGGCGATTTTGCTGAAAACATCGCGACGGAGGGGGTCGACTGGCAGAAGGTTCCCGTGGGAACGATGGTGCGGCTGGGAGCAACGGCCGTCGTCGAGATCACACAGATCGGCAAGGAATGCCACAAACGCTGTGCAATCTATTACAAGGCAGGAGATTGCATCATGCCCCGGGAGGGTGTTTTCGGCCGGGTTCTTGAAGGGGGTATCGTTCGTCGTGGAGATTCGATTCACATGGATACGGTGACGGATTCCGCACAGTCCCTGGATTCGAGCGCGCTCCAGCAGGAATGATGGCGTGCGGTCTTTCTGCGAGATTGTTCAGGAGGCAGGATCGAAAGGCATTTGCGGCGTGGCAGATTGAACTGGACACCCATTGTCCGCTCGAATGCCGAATGTGCATCCGCCAGGCCTCGGCGAACTTGGTACGCCGCGGATATGGATATCGAAGCCTTTCGCCGGCTTTCCAATCACTTCAACGCAGCAGAGCGGGTCGTACTCGAGGGATGGGGAGAATCGCTTCTTTATCCGAGGCCGGTGTCGGTTTAATGGGATTTTCCCTTGCCGGTGCAACCCGCTCCACTCACAACGCGATTCAGGTCCATTCCGACCTGGAAGCAACCCTGGCATCCATAAAGGAATTGAACGAAATCCGCATCGAGAGGCGATCCATTACTGCCCACCTGCACATCGTTTTTTCATGATGAAAGACAACATCGATGACTTCGCCTCCTGTCCGCCGTGGCTTCGGCGGCCGGCGTGTCCGAAATCGTCCTTGTCCACCTGGTCGTTGAGCTTTGGCAATATCTTCGCTCGGCGCTTCGAACACATCTGGAACGGGGAAGAATACGCCGATTTCAGAAGGCGCTTTGCACGGCGCAGGCAGGCTTTTCGTGAGAAGTGGTCCCCTTTCTCCCGGGCAGGACAGCGATGCATGCCCAGGCCGGGCACACCGGGTCCGGAACCTCCTTCGCCGTGCATGGCCTGCCACAAGATGCTTGAAGTCTGACGCTTCTTGCTTATCCTCGATAATGCAGCCGGCAGAGGATGGGCAGGTCCCCTGCCAGCTTCCGCGCCTCCCTTTCGACTTTATCATGTTCCCTGGGGTTGTGTATGATCCCTTCAAGCACAATGTGGCTGCCGTCATAGTCGGCGTCCAGGGTCGGTATGAAAAGGCGCGGATTGGTGAGCAGTCCCGCCTTGATTCTGCCTGCGGCCGCCTTCATTTCCAGGGACTTTCGAGCCTGCGGGGTATTCCGGCGTTCCCTCGCAACAAGCAGCTCCCTCACGATGGACACGACATCTTCGAGAGGCTGGAAACCCGTATCGAAAACCATGTCGTACTCGGAAGGGTCGTCCCACCGTCCTCCATAAAGAGCGTTGCAGAATCCTGAGCGTTCCCGGTCCGTCTTCTCGGCGAGCCATCTCGCCGTGGCCATGTCCACCGCGTCCCGCGCCATGATCCGCTCGACCCGTGCATCCATGGAAGCAACCACGTGAATCCTCAACGCATGGGGAACACCCTTGAGAACCCAATTGCCGCCTCGTCCCATGATAACCACGTTGTCCCTGGCCGCGTATTCAAGAATGACGCTCTGAATGAGTGCTCCAAAGCCCCGGAAGGACCAGTCGAAGCGCTCCCAGATGCTGGGTCGGCTCTCATCCAGTTCCCTGCTCCACTCCTCCCACTTGTGGCCCGCCCTGCTGATATCGGACATTATCTTCTGCTTATCGATGTATTCGTAGCCGTTCAAGCTGGCCACCGCCTGGCCGATTTCCTGTCCACCGCTCCCGAACTCTCTCGATACGGTCAAGATCGCCATAGTCAGATCACCCAGCCTTTCCATGCCCGGCAGACGATTCAGCCACTTCGTGAACCCCTTTCTCCTTTTCAAGCCTGGCCATTCTCTGCAAACAAAGCTTGCCCACAACAATGACTCCAACGGCAAACGCTCCTTCAATGGAATATTGAACCACAGTGGTCGGAGTCAATATCGTAGCCATGATGGGATCCGTAATGATCATCTCGCCGCCCACCTTTCCGAGAATTGCGGCTCCCAGGTAGATAATGACGGGATACCTGTCCATCAGCATGGACAAGAGGTTGCTCGTGAAGACAACAAAGGGGATGCTCAACCCCAGGCCGAAAAGCAGAAGGAAGAGGTTGCCGTGAGAAGCTCCGCCCACCGCCAGCATGTTGTCGACGGCCATCGTGATGTCGGCGATGACAATGATCCTGACGGCCTGAGCGATGGAGGAGGCCTCCTTTTGTTCGGTATCTCCCGGCGCTCCTTCCACGAACAGCTTGACGGCAATCCAGGTGATGAGCGCCCCGCCTACGAGTTTGATATACCTGACCTGCAGCAGTTGAGACACGAAGAAGGTGATGATCACTCTCAAAATGACCGCCGCCGCCGCACCGAAGATGATTCCCTTCTTGCGCTGATGCCTGGGCAGGGATCGGACGGCCATGGCTATGACAACGGCATTGTCCCCTGCAAGGATCAGGTCGATAACCACAATGCTGAGAAGGCGAGACAGGAAATCCAGATCGAAACTGATACTGCCGAACATCCCGAGATCCAAGTGCGGTTATCCTCCTCTGATATCATGGACAAGGGTTGAAAGACAGGACCCGCGGAATATCGATGGGCGGTCCGCGGGCCTCCCGGGATCATCTCACAATCACAACCGAACAGCCGGCGTGGCTGGAAACTCGCGACGAAACACTGCCGACGAAGAACTTCTCGGCTCCGTGCCTTCCGTGCCAATCCACCACGATGATATCGACGTTCTCCTCATCGGTGAATTCGACCATTTCATCCGCGGCGCTACCGACGCGGACTTCCGTTCTGACCTTCAGGGCTCCCCTTTCCACTTCCTTGAGGACCTGGTTCGGAATCTCAGCCGTTTGCCGATGGAGGATGTCATCCATAAGGGAAAATTCCGAGCCTGCAACTCCCAGGGGACATACCGGTTGAGTCACTCTCAGAAGAACCGGTTCGGATACGGCACCCCCGGCGAGGTTCACGGACTTCTCCAAAGCCTTCTTTGACGGCTTCGAACCGTCATAGTAGACCCGGCACAGGCTGCCTGCAACCTTCTTTTTTCCGTAAAAGCCGCAGATCACAGCATCATCTGCATTCGGACGGAATTCCCGGAAAACCCATGCGGGGCATCTTCTGCCGATCCTGCTGCGATCAGAGCTTGGAGGCGGGAACAGGATGCCTCCGAAAACCAGGGAGGCTGTAACCAGCGTCCACAAGATGTTCAGGCCCCGGCCTGCCAGAAAGGCAACAGCAGGTCGCCTGCCGCCCAGCCTTGCCAGGTCGGTGAACTTCGTATCGAGCCAGATGCTGCAGAACGCAGGGCCGAATCACCACGTTCGCAGACCTCCGAGCATGCTCCTCGTGGCACGCACGGTTGTGGAGTTGAGCAGGAACGAAAATACCAGGGACGAGATCATGAATCCGACAACGAGCTTGAGAAACCTGAACAAGATATCGAGCAGTCCCGGCTTTTCCACTCCCGGACCGGTCCGCCCCTTGAAAGTCCAGACGATGGCCAGGATGAACGCCGCGACAATCGACCCACTCCTATCCAGCGTTCCTCCAAGCCATGCACCCACCGCAACATCCGGGCCGTTCCCACAACAACGCCATTTGGCATCAACAACGATAGGGGTAGGGACGGCGCATTGGCTTGCGCCGTCCCTACCCCTATCGTTGTGATTTTCGTGGGAATGATGTCGTTGCGGGGTATTCCACCTTTGTGCGACAACTGTCCGGGTATGCGTTAATGAGAAAATGCCGGAACTGTTTGGCCCGTTTATTCGGAGACCGGCTGATATAACCCTGGCTCGACCTATTCTCATAGTCGCTGGTGAGCCCCGGCTCATGGAGGTTCGCCGGAAGAACCGAAGTTGATTCGGGTGGAGCAGAAGGACAGGCGAGATGTGCCGTTGCATTCCCGAAGCCAGGGCGGCGGCGCAATGCAACAAGTCTGAACACGTCTAATGCAGTGTATGCCTGGCCGCCGTGCCTCCCTGGAGCGATCCACGGCAGTACTGCCGCCACCGGACTCGATGCCTCACCCGGGCACGCGCCAGGGAAGCCCGCGGAAGCCGTGACTACACGCCGTCAAACCCGGAAGATCCACGTGAAGACTGACTGCCCACAGCCTCGGATTTCGGCGTCGACCGCACCTCCTCCACAACTTGCGGCGCGAAGCGGGAGGGGTCAGCCCGCTCCACATTGCTGCTCTCTTCCTGTAACGACACCGACACCCTCAGTCTCTAATTTGCCCGGGTTACCTTCTTCAGAACCGGCTTGACGCTCTGCTCCTGCCTGATCTGCTCCATGAGGGTACTGGCCTTGCCGATATCCTCCACGGGCTGCAGCTGTACGACATAGAGCTGTCCGAGCTGGGGATGGACGGAGGGGGTGATGATTACACTGTAACCTTTCTTCTGCAGATTGCGCTGCATGTCCTCCGCATTCTTCTTCTCCTTGAATGATCCCACCTGGACGGCATACAGGGTCTTGCCGGCCGCGGGAGGTCGGGACGCCGAAGGTTCGGCCTTTGGCTGCCCGACTTGAGGTGCCCTGGCTGCCGGTGCAGGAGCCACTGATGCGACCTGTTCCTTCACCTGCGGGGGCGGGGCAGAGGGAACCGCAGTTCCTCCCTTGGATTCCCCTTCTTGAGTCGGAACAACGGCGCCACCAGCCACAGGCGGTGCCTGTCCCGAAACAGTGCTTGATTCGCCGGATGCGGGCTGAACAGGCCGAGCCGGTTCCCTCACCTGTTGGGCGTCATAGCCTGTGCGGGGAGCCAGCAGATGACCTTCAGGCGCTGCCGCGGGCTTTTCGGCTCCGGGAACGCCGGCTGGCGGGGACGCCGCCGTACCCGTGACGGAAGCCAGACTGGTTGCGGCCTCATCGGTGGGCTTCGCCGTGGAGGGTTCGGAGGTGGACAGGTCTTCGGCCATGGGAGCAGGAGGCTTCGGGATGCCTTTTACCAGCATGCCTTTGTCACTCGAAGGTTTGGACGCATCCCTGCTTTTCGAGTGATGCACCACAAAGGGTGTGATGACCACGAGCAAAATGAGAGCCAGCGCGGCCCAAAGCAGGACCCTCACCTGCGGGCGCTTCCCTGGTGACCGCATGTTTTTCTGCACAAAGACCTTCTTCTGCATCTGCATCCCTCCTAACCCGTGCTTCGAGCCCTCGCAAAAGCCCTGTGGAACCCGGGAAGAGCTCTCTCGATCGTCTGGTCATCCACACAATAAGCGATCCGGAAATGACCGGGCCCGCCGAATCCGCTTCCCGGCACCACCAGGATGTTTTCTTCCTGAAGAAGTCTGACGAAGGCGACGTCATCGGGAATGGGACTCCTGGGGAAGAGATAAAAGGCCCCCTTTGGCACGACCAGTTCATAGCCCGCCGCCTTCAGGCTGCTCACAAGCCTGTCCCGCTTTCGGCGATAGATGTCGGTGTCCACGCAGATGCCCTGCAGCTCGACGATCAGCCTCTGCATGAGAACGGGTGCATTCACGAACCCGAGAATCCTGTTGGCAAGGGAAAGTGCACCGACGACCTTCGAGATATCCTGGGTGTACGGACTGACGGCAACAAAACCGATTCTTTCACCAGGCAGGGACAGGTCCTTGGAATATGAAGTGGTGATCAGGGTGTCTGCATAATAGTTGAAAATACAGGGCACCGTGCAGCCGTCGTACACGATCTTCCTGTACGGTTCATCGGATACCAGGTAGATGGTATGGCCGTTCTCCCGGCTTTTTTGCACAAGCAGCTCCCCGAGCTGCCGGAGTTCGCCTTCGGAATAGATCTGTCCCGTGGGATTGTTCGGAGAGTTGATCAGTACGACCTTGGTTCCTGGGCTGATGGCTCGCTCCATGGCTTCGATATCGAGTGAGAAATCGTCCCTGGTCGGAACGGTCTTGAGTGTGCCTCCGTGGTTGTCGGCATAGAACCCGTATTCCACAAAGAACGGGGCGGGGACAAGCACTTCGTCGCCCGGGTCGAGCAGCGATTTCAGGATGATGTTGAGACCTCCGGCGGCGCCACAGGTGGCGATGATGTGCTCCCCCGAAATGGAAACACAGTATTCCCGGCACAGATAAGCCGAGACGGCTTCCCTTGTTTCCAGGAGGCCGGCGTTGGGCATATACCCGTGCATTCCAGGTCTATCTTGAGCTATGATCTCCTGAAGCTTTCTCTTGACGATTTCCGGAGGAGGCACGTTCGGGTTGCCCAGGCTGAAGTCGTAAACATTGTCGTTGCCATGGATCTGTTTGAGACGCGCTCCCTCTTCAAACATCTTGCGAATCCAGGATGAACTTTCCATGAACTGGAGCATTTTTCGTGCAACGGCCATTTTTCTTTTTCCTCGTGCACTAAAGAAGAAACTATCCAGATGGGGCTTATGTTCAATGAAGGGCCAGAACTTTGAATCAGAGCCACTATAAGGGAAACCATCAAACACATGCAAGTCTTAAAGCTCGACCGTTCAGCACCCCATGCCGCGAATCGCCACTACCCACGACTTTTCCCGCCCGGGATCCCGGCCGGTGATGGTCCCGCTCACCGGTTCCACACTGATTGCCCCGTCCGCAGCCGTATCGTTCACTTCGACCTCTCCCGACAGGGAATCCATGTTGATCCTGGAAAACTCACTTCTTTGAGAACCTGTTGAGAGCCTGTCTTTATTCCATCGTGTCACAGAGGAAGCATTGCCGAGGGATGATCGAGAGTATTTCAAACAGGGAATTGGCGAACAATACCGATGAAAAGGCGTCGCACGAACGGGATTTCCAGCGTTCGATATTCCGCTGTTCTTACACTTGGTGGATCAAAGAAGAGGCGACCGGGGCAGGGCGAGAAACAGAAGCACACCCACCCGCACCCGGCATCCGAATCCGAAGGCTCCGATTCTCCGCGTTCCGGAATCAGGGCATAAAATAAGGTTCTTCCGGCAAACACACCCGCAACAACGTCGTTTGGCATCGATCCTTTGCGTAAAAAGCACCGGATGTGTGAAAGGCACGAGGGAGGACTCATTTACCGGATGAACCTGAAATAATCGACGGGAATCGCCCTTCACCATGTTTTCGCCCAATCGAATGAATCCAGGGCGGACCGATTCCTCGCCGATTTTCCGAACTGTTCCGGGAATTTCTCAATTGGGAGCTTCAGTGCCGGTAATATGCCTGTGGATGGAACGAGCTGCCTTCTTGCCCTGCCCCATGGCACTGATCACGGTTGCGGCTCCCGAAACGATGTCCCCCGCTGCGTAGACTCCCGACTTCGAGGTTGCCATGGTCTCCTGGTCCACAATGATGGTGCCGTGCCTGGAAACCTCGATTTCCGGCGATGTCTGCGGAACCAGCGGGTTGGGGCGGTTGCCGATGGAAATAATCACCACGTCGGCGGGCACTACAAATTCACTGCCCTCGACAGGAACGGGTCTGCGCCTGCCCGAGGCGTCTGGTTCTCCCAGTTCCATCCTGATGCATTTCACTCCCGTAACCCTGTTTTTTCCGTCCGTCAGGATAGACACCGGGTTGGTAAGCAGATGGAAGACGACCCCCTCCTGCTCCGCATGATGAATTTCCTCGTTGCGTGCCGGCATCTCGGTTCGGCTCCGACGGTACACAATGGTCGACTTTGCACCCAGCCTGAGAGCAGTCCTGGCCGAATCCATGGCCACGTTGCCTCCGCCCACCGTCACCGCCTGGCGCGGACGGATGGGGGTGGTGCCATGCCTTGGAAAATCGTAGGCTTTCATGAGATTCGCCCGGGTGAGAAATTCGTTAGCGGAAAACACACCGATCGAGTTTTCCCCCGGGATGCCCATAAACATCGGCAAGCCGGCTCCAGTGCCGATAAACACTGCATCAAAGCCCTGTTCCAGGAGCTGGTCGATCGTTTCCGTCTTCCCGATTACATAATCGGTGTAGATCTTCACACCCATCTTCATCAGCCCCCTGATTTCGTGCTGGACGATCTCCTTGGGCAGGCGGAACTCGGGAATGCCGTACATGAGGACTCCTCCCGCCAGATGCAAGGCCTCAAAAACAATGACATCATGGCCCCACCGGGCCAGGTCTCCCGCCACCGTAATCCCGGCAGGTCCCGCACCCACGATAGCCACCCTCTTCCCGCTGGGAGGCGCCTTGACCGGGTCGGGAACTCCACCCTTCTTCCGCGCATAATCGGCCGCAAAACGTTCGAGTCTGCCGATGGCTACTGGCTCGCCTTTCTTGCCGAGAATGCATTTCGACTCGCACTGGCTTTCCTGAGGGCATACCCTTCCGCAAACGGCTGGCAGAGCGTTTTGCTCCTTCAACTTGATCAGCGCATCGATATACCTGTTTTCGGCGATGAGCCGAACGAAGGCGGGGATGTTTATATTGACCGGGCAGCCTTCGACACAACCCGGCTTCTTGCAGTTCAGGCAGCGCGAAGCCTCGAGCCTGGCCGTCTCCTCGGAATACCCGAGCGGTACCTCCTCGAAATTATGACGCCTGCGCCTCGGATCCTGTTCAGGCATCGGCTGTCGAGGAACCTTCACCCTGGGGGACTTTTTTTCTGTGCCGGAAGGCTTATCGGACTCTATCTCGCTATCGTGATTCATCAGAAACCTCTCCAATACGGTCTTTCAGTCGCCGTGGCAGGCGCATCCCGCGCCACCCGCATGTTTGTGATGACCTTCCGTTCCCTCAACACCCTGGGACATCGATTCGATTTCCTCCCGGACATAGGCTCCACGGCGTGAAAACAGCTCATCCCAGTCCACGGCATGACCGTCGAAAATCGGTCCATCCACACAGGCGAACCTCGTCACTCCATCGATCGAAACGCGACATGCCCCGCACATACCCGTCCCATCCAGCATAATGGGATTCAGCGCGACATACAGAGGAATACCATAGGAGCGGGTCCTTTCGGCAGCGACCCGCATCATGAAGGTGCAGCCCACGGCAACGAACATAGAAATTGCGGTTCCGCCACCGGCCAGTCGTTCAAACACATGCTGCACTCCGCCCCTGGTGCCTCGAGTACCGTCCTTGGTGGCAACAATCAGTTCGTCGGATACCGACTCGAGTTCCTTTTCCATGAAAAGCAGGTAATGGCTCGCAGCCTCGATCACGCAGATCACGCGGTTGCCGGCCTGTTTCAGAGCGCGCGCGATGGGGTATATGGCTCCTATACCGTAACAGCCTCCTCCCAAAACCACTGCACCTTCCTTCTTTTCGATGGGAAAAGGCAATCCCAGAGGCCCGCTGACGTGAGCGACCCGATGGCCGGGTTTCAACATTGCGGCTTCCCTGCTCGACCTTCCGACCTCCTCGATCACCAGGCTGATGGTCCCCGCTTCTGCATCCCAATCGACAAGAGTATAGGGTGTACGTTCTGAGGTGTCCTTCACCATCATCATTACGAACTGGCCGGGCCTGGCATGCCGTGCAATGTGCGGAGCTCGAAGGGTGACCAGGCGGAAGTTGGGAATCACTTCTTCAGCCTTCGTGACGTCGAATCCGCCATCGGATTCCGGAAGTGAGACTTCGAAAGACTTCGGAAGCCCAAAGGCATCCAGCGCACAGACCGTATCCACGATATGGTGGCCTCTGAACAAGGCCGGCAGGTCATCGAGGCTTTGCCTCGGGTTTCCGCAAAAAGGCTTCAAAGCCGGATCACCCTTGATCTCGGAAGTAACAGCATCGACTTCCTCGTAGTCGAATCCTTCAAAATTCAGCGCCCGGCCGAGATCTCGAACAATCGTCCATTCCCATCGCGCCTCCCCGGGCGGGGAAACCGCCGCAGAAAGCTTTCGCACCAAACCTTCGGCATTGCGATAGGTGCCGCTGACTTCCGGTAGGACAGCGACGGGAAAAAGGACATCCGCAGCGCGGCTCGCCGACGAGGGCAGGAAATCGATGACCACGATGTATTCCAGCCTCGCAAGAGCATCCTCTTCCAGGAATGCGCCCGCCAGGACGGCGGCCTTGAACTTCCCGTCAAGGATTTCAGCCATCAGGCTTGCCGGGTAGAGTGCATCCCCTCCCTGTCCTGCCGGTACATAGCCCATCTTAGCATCCATGGCCTTTGCCAGTTTTTCATAGAGAAACCTGTCCTCCCGGCTGCATGCCTCATTGACCAGGATGGCCAGATTCCCGCAATACCCTTTCAGACGCTCCGCCGCGCCGGCAATGGCCGAATCCCAGTCAGTTCCGATCTGTTCCCCGGCCTCTTTCACCATCGGCCTGGCCAGGCGGCCCGGACTCGCAGCCAGTTGCACAAATGCAAATCTACCCAGAGCACAGAGGCGGGATTCCCTTTCAAATGCGGTCATGACGGAGGCAACAGCCTGCCCATCCTTGACACGGATATCCAACGGGCAACCCTCCGGGCAGATGGAACACGCGGACCGCACACTTCGATCCGGTTCTCCGTACCATCTTGCGAAACGGTCCGTCAAAGTACCGGTCGGACAGATATCGATGCAGGCGCCGCAAAAAGTGCAGCCGGAATACACGTGGCTCTTGTGGAAAGCCGTTCCCGGCCTGGCCCACCTTCCCCGGTTGATGATGCTTATTGCGGGTTTGCCGTGGATCTTCTCGCAGATCCGCGTGCATCTCCCGCACAGAATACAGAGGTTGTAATCCCTGTCCATGAAGGGATCGTTGCGTTCCACGTTGTGGGCTGAATAAAGGGTGGTGAGTTCAAGATCCCTGGGTCCGGCATCGAGTGCCATGTGGCGAAGGGTGCATTCCTCCCGGTTGCTGCAAAAGCCACAGCGCGTGGTTCGCCCCGCCTTGCTCGCCCTGGGACGGTACTGCTCGCACAATTCGCGATCTTCGCAGACCAGGCAGGAATTGGGATGACCGGAAAGCATCAATTCGAGTATGCGTCTTCTGAGGGTCACCAGTTCTTCGGTCTGAGTCTTCACCACCATGCCGTCGGCAGCGGGAGTCGTACAGGATGTCGGGAAGCCCCGTATTCCCTCGATCTCCACGATGCACATCCTGCACGCGCCGTATGGAGTCAAATCCTTGTGATCACAAATGGTGGGGATAAATATCCCCGCCGATCTGGCGGCTTCAAGGACCGTTTCCCCCCCCTCGACCACAACCGGCCGGCCATCGATGGTCAATCTGACATTACCCATTTATTCTTCCTTGTTATGCATGTTAAGCGAAACAGGCAGGCAGCAAAGAAACCAAACCGTCTCTTTTCACTCAACGATCACTGAACCGAACTTACATGCCTGTCGGCAGGAACCACACCGAATGCAGACTTCCTGGTTGATCTGGTGGGGTTTCTTCTTCGCCCCGACAATGGCTTCCACGGGACATACCTGAACGCAGGCCCGGCACCCGGTACATTTTTCCTGATCAATCCGGAAGGATATCAACTCCCTGCATACCCCGGCCGGGCATTTCCCGTGCTCGATGTGCACCAGGTACTCGTCCTCGAAGTGGCGAAGCGTCGTGAGAACGGGATTGGGAGCTGTCTGGCCCAGTCCGCATAGCGACGTCCTCTTCACCGTGTCACCGATCAACCTCAGTCTGTCGATGTACTCTGGAGTTCCCCTGCCCTCGCAGATATCCGTGAGCATGCGCAGCAGATGCTGCGTACCCATCCTGCACGGAACGCACTTGCCGCAGGATTCGTTCTCGGTGAACGTGAGGAAGTAACGCGCGACATCCACCATGCACGACTCGTTGTCGATGACGATCATTCCTCCTGAACCCATGATGGAACCCGCGCTGGCAAGGTTTTCGTAATCCACCGGAATATCAAGCAGCGCTGCGGGGATGCAGCCCCCCGAAGGTCCGCCTGTCTGAACAGCCTTGAATTCCCGCCCATCGGGAACCCCGCCCCCGATCTCCTCGATGATCGTACGCAGGGAAATACCCATTGGAACCTCGATCAGTCCCGTTCGGCTTATTTTCCCGGCCAGGGCAAACGTCTTTGTCCCTCTGCTCTTTTCTGTCCCGTAGGCTGCGTACCAGTCAGCCCCCTTTTCAAGGATAGCCGAAACGGATGCCAGGGTTTCGACGTTGTTGATGTTCGTGGGTTTTGCGAACAGGCCGGATATGGCCGGAAAGGGAGGCCGGGACCTGGGCATGCCCCGCTTGCCTTCAATGCTCTGCATGAGTGCGGTTTCCTCGCCGCACACAAAGGCTCCTGCCCCCTTCTTTATCTTAATATCAAAATTGAACTCGGAACCGAGAATCTTCTGCCCCAGAAACCCCTTATCCTTCATCTGCCCGATCGCAAGCTCGATGCGCTCGATGGCAAGAGGATATTCAGCCCGGCAATAGACATAGCCCTGCTCGGCCCCGATGGCATAACCAGCTATCACCAATCCTTCGAGGACTGCGTGAGGGTCTCCCTCCAGAACCGACCGATCCATGAATGCGCCCGGATCCCCTTCATCCGCATTGCAGATCACGTACTTCCGATCCCCGGCGGCATTCCTGGCAAAACTCCACTTCTGCCCGGTGGAAAAACCCGCTCCCCCTCGACCTCGAAGCCCCGATGCCTTCACTTCCTCTACGATCTCGTCGGGGTTCATGCCCACAACCCTGGCAAGACCCGAATATCCCCCCCTGGCGATATAGTGATCGATGTTCGTGGGATCGATGATTCCGCAGTTCCTCAACACGATTCGCACCTGGCGGCTGATCATGGGCAGTTCATCAAAAACGGGCACTCCGTCCAGGGCAGGCCCCCCCATTACTGCAAGAGCGTGCGACGTGACGGGCCGTCCTTCTATCACATGGGACTCGACCAACTCGGGCACCATCCGAGGTTCAACTCCCTGGTAAAGAACACGGCACCCGTCCACTGCCATCACTTCGACCAATACCTCCGCAAAGCAAAGTCCCAGGCATCCAACCTGGACAAGCTCCACATTCTTGTCCGCGGACCGCTTCGCCAACTCCTCGCGAAAAGCGTTCATCACCTCGAGCGCTCCGGCAGCCCGTCCGCAGGTTGCGGAACCCACCAGGATGCGAGTCTCACCCGCGCGGGAGAACCTGTCCCATTCCGATCGTGCTTTCTCACGAATCTTTTCGAAGTTCATTTACTTTCCTCGATCAGCTTTTCCGTCTTCTTGGAAGTCATTCGGCCATACACCTTGTCATCCACTACCACAACGGGTGCAAGCGCACAGGAACCGAAACAGGCAACCCGTTCCAGGCTGTACTTCCTGTCATCGGTGGTCTCCCCGGGTCCGATCCCGATCTTCCTCATGAGCGACTCGAGGATGAGTCCGCTGCCTCGAACATGGCAGGCCGTTCCCTGGCAGACCTTGATGTGATGGTCTCCCGGAGGATGAAACCTGAACTGTGCATAAAAGGTGGCCACTCCGAATATATCGTTTTCAGAAAGGTCCAGGTATGCCGCAACCTCTTCGATTGCCTCCTGGGGGAGATAAGACAGATGATCCTGCACATCCTGCAAAATCGGGATCAGGTTCTCCCGGCTTCTCTCATACCGGGACATGATCCTCTCGACTTCCCAGTTTTCACCAGCCACATCCATGTCATGACTCCATTTGTATTTTCTCGTGCCGAATCGGCGGACGCACAGCACAATCCGCTCCCCGCCTCTCCGTCTTCAATGATCCACTTCCTAACACCGGAAGCATATAGTCCATGAATTCGCTTCTCGCAATACAGATTGACCTGTCCGCGACCTTTCACGGTTTACCGATAAAACCGGCTCTTTTCATAACAACTGCACGGATTTTCGTCAATTCAAAGCTCAATGCCCGACCGTCGACCTGAACTTGCCCTTGAAATGGACTCCTTTTTGGGTGTATATTGACCCTCGATTTGGGAACAGACTTCAATTCCGTTTGACCTCTATTCAACTGCCAGGCTGGACAGCTCAAATCCCGGATTGGAGCCGGTACTCTAAAGGGCTTGATCCGGTTTCTCCCCAGTGCAACTCTTTCCTCCTGCTTCTCCGGCATTCCCGATCCCATCTAAATCGCACTTTTCCGTATCCTCAGTCCCATTCTCCACATCCGCCAGAAGCTCCAGAACACCCGTTTTTCCGACCACCCCGCTTCCGGCCGCGGGGAAGCCGGATTGTATCGGTTCCTGCAGTTCCTCGGACAGGAGGCGAAACCAGCACCTTTGACGGCAAGTCAGGAGCAGCCATGTTACTCAAGGAAAACGGCAACGGGACAATCGGTTCAGTCCTGATTATCGGTGGAGGGATCGCCGGTATTCAGGCCTCCCTGGACCTTGCCAATTCAGGCTACCATGTTCATCTCCTTGAAAAAGGCCCCGCCATCGGCGGGGGTATGGCACAGTTGGACAAGACCTTCCCCACCAACGAATGCGCCATGTGAATTATCTCTCCAAAGCTGGTCGAGGTCGGCCGGCATCTCAACATCCATCTTCTCACCAACTCCGTGCTCGAGAACCTGAGCGGCGAGGAAGGGCGTTTCCTGGCTACAATCACCCAGAAGCCCCGTTACATCCACCTGGACAGGTGCATATCCTGCGGAGCCTGTGCCGAGAAGTGTCCCAGCGTGGTCATCGACGCCTACAATGCCGGTCTTGGAAAACGCAAGGCTGTTTTCAAGTACTATGCACAGGCCATCCCATCGGGTTACTCCATCGATGCGGAAAACTGTCGGCAGCTCGGGCACGGCAAGAAATGCGGCATTTGCGCCAAGGTCTGTCCGGCGGACGCCGTGGACTACGAACAGAAGGAACAGCAACTGGAACTCGAAGTGGGCGCCGTCATCCTGGCCACGGGTTTTCACGCTTTCGATCCCAGCCGCTTCGATACCTACAGCTACGCCGACCATCCCAACGTCGTAACGGCCCTCGAGTTCGAACGGCTCCTCAGCGCAGGCGGACCGACTTCGGGGCACCTGGTTCTGCCTTCTCACCTCGAGAGGCAGCAGGAGGCTGCCGAACTGGACAAGGAAATCAAGAAGGTCGACCGGCAGCTGAAACAAACCGAGGAAAAGCAAGGCAAAACGACGGGCGAACCCGAAAACCCTGCCGCATCCGGCGAAGCACGGGACGAGCAAGTGCGGCAGCGGGCAGCCCTGACCGCGCGCCTCGCCGAAATGCGCAGTCGCATGGCCTTTATTGAAGCCATGAAGTCTCGTGCCCATGAACCTGCAAGGATCGCATGGCTCCAGTGCGTCGGATCGAGGGACATCAACCGGTGCGACAACGGCTACTGTTCGGGGGTCTGCTGCATGTATGCCGTCAAGGAGGCGGTCATTGCCCGGGAACACGCGGGAGGCGAACTCGATGCCGCCATCTTCTTTATGGACATGCGCACCTACGGGAAGGAGTTCGAGCAGTATTACAACCGTGCCCGTGAAAATGGAATCCGCTTCGTACGATCCAGGATCCACAGTATAGAGCCCGTCAGCGATTCGGACAGTCTCAGTTTGACCTATGCCACCGAATCCGGAGAAATGGTGGAAGAGGAATTCGACATGGTTGTCCTGTCCGTCGGGCTCGAATCCTCCACTGAGGTCCGGGGGCTCGCCGACCGGCTCGGAGTCCAGCTGAATCAGTACAACTTCGCTCTAACCGGCAGCTTTACCCCCGTGGCTACATCGCGCCCCGGCATCTATGCGTGCGGGATTCTGCAGGGGCCCAAGGATATTCCACTGTCCGTCATGGAGGCTTCGGCTGCCGCGGGGGCCGCGGCATGCAGCCTTGCGGATTCCCGCCACTCCCTGGTGAGGGAAAAGACCTTTCCCGAGGAAAAGGATGTCCGTGGAGATCCCCCCCGCATCGGTGTCTTCGTCTGCAACTGCGGGGTCAATATCTCGAGCGTGGTGAGGGTGCCGGAGGTCGTCGAGTACGCGAAGACATTGCCCAATGTCGTTTACGTTCAGGAAAACCTTTTTTCCTGTTCACAGGACGCGCAGGACAAGCTGGTCGCCGTCATCGGAGAGCAAAACCTGAACCGGGTGGTCGTGGCGGCGTGTTCTCCACGCACCCACGAACCGCTCTTCCAGGAAACCATCCGCAACAGTTCCCTGAACAAGTACCTGTTCGAACAGGCCAACATTCGTGACCAGTGTTCATGGGTGCACGCCGCCGACCGTGACGCCGCAACAGAAAAGGCCAAGGATCTCGTCCGGATGGCGGTTTCGAGAGCTTCGCTTATCGAGCCGCTTCCCATGCCTTCCGTGCCGGTTACCCAGTCCGCCCTGGTCATCGGGGGTGGCGTCTCCGGCATGGTCGCCGCACTCACCCTCGCCAGGCAGGGATTCAAGGCGTGCATCGTCGAACAGGCCGATTGTCTCGGCGGACACGCCCTCAAACTCAAAAAGACATGGAAAGGCGAGGACGTGCCCTCGTACGTGAGCGCACTCGTAAAGGAGGTCCAGGCACATCCAGACATCGACGTTCACCTCGGCTGCCGAGTCATGAGTACATCCGGGTACCTGGGCAATTTCAAGACGGTGGCGGGCGCTGACGGAGACAACGGAACCCGTGAAATCGAACATGGAGTGACCATCATTGCAACCGGCGCCCATTCTATCCGTCCCGACGAATACCTGTACGGGAGGAATCCACGTGTGTTCAGATGGCACGATCTCGACGCCGCCTGGGAATCTGACGTGGTCAGGAATGCTTCGAGCGCCGTTTTCATCCAGTGCGTGGGTTCGAGGGAACCACAGAGGCCGCACTGCAGCAAGATCTGCTGCACCTTCGCGGTGCAGAAGGCCGTAGAACTCAAGGAGCTTCATCCCGACATGGATGTGTATGTGCTCTATCGCGATATCCGCACCTTCGGAGAACGAGAGGACCTCTACAAGGAAGCCAGGCGCCGTGGAGTCGTCTTCATCCGGTATGACCTCGATCATAAGCCCCTGGTGAGCGAGTCGGACGGTGGAGGGCTGCAGGTCACGGTCATGGATCATGTCCTCCGGCGTCCGGTTGTTCTGGAACCGGATTTTATCACGCTGTCGACGGCCATCGAGACCCGCGGAGCCGAAGCGCTGGCTCAGCAATTCAAGGTGCCTCTCAGCCAGGACGGCTTCTTTCTCGAAGTGCATATGAAGCTTCGGCCTGTCGATTTCGCCACGGACGGCATTTTCGTCTGCGGCCTCGCTCATTATCCCAAGTCCATCGACGAAAGCATCGCCCAGGCTCAGGCCGCCGCCGCGCGCGCCGCGACGGTTCTCAGCCGGAAGACGATCGAGGTGGAAGGGATTGTTTCGAGTGTGGACGAGGCGCTGTGCCGAGGCTGTGGCAAGTGCATCGAAGTCTGCCCTTATGGGGCGCCCCGGCTCGTGGAGAAAGCCGAAGGGGTATTCGTTTCGCAGATTCAGGAAGCCCTCTGCAAGGGGTGTGGTGCGTGCGCCGTTGCATGCCCCACCACCGCCGCAACCATCCGGCATTTTAATGATCGGGAGGTACTGGCCATGGTTGAGGCAGCCCTCTGCGAATGAGGCCGCAGCCATGCCGTTTCGGCGGTGATCGCCGCATGCACTCCGGTTTGCCCGGTGCAGGCCGGCCTCAGGGCGGACGCATGGAACTTTGCTTAAGAGAAGTGGAAGGAAAGACATCATGAGTGCTGAGTTCGAGCCCAGAATCATCGCATTTTGCTGCAACTGGTGCGCATATGCCGGCGCGGACCTCGCAGGCGTCAGCCGGATCCAGTATCCGCCCAATATAAGGGTCATACGCGTCATGTGTTCGGGCCGGGTTTCCCCCGATTTCATCCTCAAGGCCTTTCAGTTGGGGGCGGACGGCGTTCTGGTAAGCGGCTGACACATAGGTGACTGCCATTACCTGGATGGTAATGAGAAAGCAAGACGGATCGTGGATATGACACGTGAGCTGCTCGGCCTGATGGGAATAGACAATGACCGCCTGGCACTCGAATGGGTTTCTTCGGCGGAGGGGGCGCGTTTCGCCGAAATCGTCACATCTTTTACGAACAGGATAAGAAAGCTCGGGAAATCTCCCCTTGGAGTAGCGGCATGAATATCGATGAAGCTGTAAAGACCTATCAGACGTATTACTGCCTCGACTGCGGGGTATGCACAGGAAGCTGCCCGGTTTCCCGGGTCCTGCCTACGTTTTCTCCCCGTATCATCGTGGAGAAGGCGCTTTTTGAGCTGGGGGACGAACTGCTCCACGACCGCGAACTCTGGTCGTGCCTCACCTGTGGCCGATGCTTCGAACGCTGCCCGACAAACATCAATTTTCCCGAGTTCATGCGCAGTCTCCGCGAGGAGGCTGCAAGGCTCGGTACTGCTCCCGTGCTTTCCCACCACGGGATGCTCCAGACCATCATGGAGCTTCAGACGCAGGGCATCCAACAGAAGAAGACCGCCTGGGCGAGGGAGGCCGGCAGGATCGCCGACAAGGGGGATACCTTCTTTTTTGTGGGCTGTATGCCCTACTTTGACGTGATCTTTCGGGAAATCGGCGTGGACAGCCTTTCGGTGAGCCGCAACGTCATCAGGATACTGAACGGCGCGGGGATCGAGCCCGTTGTTTCGGATGAAGAATCCTGCTGCGGCCACGACATGCTCTGGAATGGCAGGTTTGACACGTTCAAGACGCTGGCCGCCCGCAATGTCGAACTGATCAGGGCGTCGGGAGCCAAGCGCGTGGTCTTCAATTGCCCCGAGGGTTATTACACCTTCAAGCATCATTATCCCCAGTATCTGGGCAACCTGGGCTTCGAGGTCGTTCATTTCTTCGATTTCGTGGAGACCATGCTTGCCGACGGAGCTCTCAAGCTCAATAACGGCGGATCTGTCTACACGTACCACGACCCCTGCAGGCTTGGCCGCATGGCTCGAATCTACGACGGGCCTCGCAACATACTGAAAAGAATCCCTGACGGGCGGTTCGTCGAGATGGAACGAAACCGCGAAAACGCGCTCTGCTGCGGCACCAGCGGCTGGGCCAACTGTTCGAGCTGCTCGAAGCAGATTCAGGCCGAGCGCCTGAAGGAAGCTCGTGCCACGGGAGCCCAAGTGCTCGTCACCGCCTGCCCCAAGTGCCGGATTCACTTGAGTTGCGCTCTGGGCAACATGGACCTGGATATCCAGATCAAGGATCTGACCATGCTCCTTGCCGACGCCGTCCAGGGAGCCGGGTAAACCTGCAGCTGTTGGATACGCAGTGGACGCATGCAACTGTTAACTCGCAACTCGAATGAGGTGTATTGTGAGCAACGATGTTTTGGTGGTCGGTGGAGGAATCGCCGGTATTCAGGCTGCCCTGGATCTTGCTGAAATGGGCATCCAGGTGCACATGGTGGAAAGACTCCCCAGCATCGGCGGCAAGATGGCTCAACTCGACAAGACGTTTCCCACCAACGACTGCGCCATCTGAATTCTTTCGCCCAAGCTGCTGGATGTCGGTCGGCATCCCAGAATCAACCTTCTTGCATACAGTGAAGTGGAGCAGGTGAGCGGCAAGATCGGCGATTTTCACGTGTCGGTGCGAAAGAGAGCCCGCTATGTCAACGAGGATCTGTGCACAGGCTGCGGTTCCTGCGCCGAAAAATGCCCCACCATGGCAGTGGACGTTTTCAATGCAGGCCTGGGCCGCCGCAAGGCGATTTACAAGTATTTCCCCCAGGGCATTCCTTCCGTGTTCACCATTGACGCTCCCGAATGCCGCCAGTTGGGGCAGGGGAAAAAATGCGGGATCTGCGCAAAGGTCTGCCAGGCCGGAGCCATTGATTACGGCCAGAAAGACAGGATTGTCCATCTCGAGGTCGGTGCCATCATTCTCGCGACGGGCTACGAGGTATTCGATCCGTCGGTCATCCCCGAGTACGCCTACGATCGGATCGCCAATGTTGTGACTGCACTCGAGTTCGAACGCCTGCTCAGCGCAAGCGGACCGACGGCCGGTCACCTGGACCGTCCGTCCGACCTCGAACTCGAAACGGAGATCGAGGAAGTCAGGAAGGAGGCGAAGAAGCTGGACCGCCAGATCAGGCAGCTCGAGGAAAAGCACGGCCGCTCTTCCGCATCCGTGATCGAACAGGTTGCCGGCGGTGCCGATAAGGATCTTCGAGACTGGGCAGCCCAGGCGGAGAAGCTCCTTACCATGGAAAAGTCCCTGGCCGAACTCGAGAAAAGAAAAGCCGCCGCTCAACCCGCAAGGAAACTCGCTTTCATCCAGTGCGTCGGCTCGCGGGATTTCCGGTACAATCGCTTCTGTTCCTCGTACTGCTGCATGCATTCGGTCAAGGAGGCGATGATCGCCTTCGAGCATGACAACGACGTAAGGTCGACGATCTTTTGCATGGATTTAAGGGCCGTGGGGCGTGGTTTTGAAGAATATAAGCTGCGCGGAGGCAGCCAGGCAGGTATCACGTACCTGCGGGGCCGCGTTGCGGAAATCAACGAGGACGAAGCCCGGAACCCGGTTGTCTGGTACGAGTCCACGACCAGCCGACAGGTGATCCACGAGACCTTCGACATGGTGATCCTGGCCACTGCCTGTATCCCTTCCTCGAGTGCATCGAAGGTTGCTGAACTTTTCGAGGTGGAACTGGATGAAAACGGCTTTTTCAAGACGGATCCACTCGCCCCCCTGAACACTTCCCGCCAGGGCATATTCACCTGCGGGTGTGCTCAGGGCCCCATGGACATACCCGAGTCCGTGGCCCAGGCGAGCAGCGCCGCCGCGCGGGCTGCCGAGGTGGTTTCTCCCGTACGGCGCAGCGCCTGATCGGCATTCCCCGAATGAGCGGGGTTCGAGTCAGGGCACGAACGAATGCCGGGAGATCGGGTTTGAGAGATTGAACAGGAAATCGAGCGGTCTGCGGCTCGACCCGATGAAGAGGTGCTAAATTGGCTGAAGAGATTCGCATAGGAGTATTCGTCTGCGACTGCGGCAGCAACATTGCCGGTTACCTGGACGTCAAGGAACTGGCTGAGTACGCAAAAACGCTGCCTCATGTTGTTTATGTGAAAGAAAATCTTTACACCTGTTCCGAAGGCGGCATCAATGAAATCAAGGCTGCTATCAAGGAGCAGAATCTCAACCGGGTGGTGGTCGCTTCCTGCACTCCCAGGACTCATGAACCGCTTTTTCGTGGCACCTGCGGAGAAGGGGGGCTCAACCCCTACCTGTTCGAAATGGTGAATATCAGGGACCAGTGTTCATGGGTGCATATGCAGGAGAGGAAGGAAGGCACCGCCAAGGCCAGGGACCTCATCCGCATGGGGGTCGCCAAAGCGGCTCTGCTCGAACCGCAGGAACCCATTCAGTCGGAGATCAATCCCAGAGCCATGGTCATGGGTGCCGGAATCAGCGGCATGACCGCTGCCCTGGCCCTTGCAAACCGCGGGTATGAAGTCGTACTGGTGGAGAAGTCCTCAGAAACGGGCGGTCTGCTGCGCAGCCTCGACAGGCTGGCTCCTTCCGGCATCGAAGCTGCCTCGCTCGCGGATCGACATGCCGAGATGGTCGGGAACCACCCGAACATCAGGCTTCTGACTTCCACCACCGTCGAGGAAGTCCAGGGGTACATCGGCCACTTCAATGTAACGACGAACACGAAGGGAGTCCGGGACGGGTTCGAGGCGGGGGTGATCATCGTGGCCACGGGAGCGGGAGTTCTCAAACCTGTGGGGCTTTTTCAGTACGACGGAGAAAAGGTCATCAACCAACTGGAACTGGAAGAACGCCTGAAATCCGAAACCTTCTCCCCCGGGAATGTGGTAATGATCCAGTGCGCGGGAGCCCGCAATGAAGAGCGCAAATACTGCTCGCGCATCTGCTGTATGGTGGCCATAAAGAACGCCATTGCCCTCAAGGAGAGAAACGCCCGCACGGGTGTGCGCATCCTTTACCGGGATATCCAGGCCTACGGGACCGAGAACGAAGCGCTGTTCCAGAAGGCCAAGGAACTGGGAGTGCTCTTTATCAAGTACGACCCTGCCCGGCCTCCCCAAGTCCAGGAAGGTACGGTGAAGGTGTTCCACGATCTGCTGGGAAGGGAACTGTCTCTTCCCCAGGACCTCGTGGTGCTCTCCACTCCACTCATAGCCGGCGATGACAACGAGGTCATATCAAGGCTGTTACGGGTCTCGCTCGACGAAAACAAGTTCTTCCTCGAAGGGCACGTGAAACTCAAACCGCTCGATTTTGCCACGGACGGGGTGTACCTGTGCGGCAACGCTCATTACCCGGCGACGGTACGGGAGGCGATCAGCCAGGCTTTGGGAGCGGCATCCCGCGCTTCCATTCCCCTTTCCAAGGGAGTGATGAGCGTCGAACCTATCGTGTCCACACTGGTGGACGAAGAAGCCTGCCGAGGCTGTGGACTTTGTGTTGCCCTCTGCCCTTACGGGGCTCTTGAAATCGTCAAGACCGAAAAGGGACGAAAGGTTCGGGTCATCCCGGTGGCCTGCAAAGGCTGCGGTGTATGCGCGGCCACCTGCTATCAGCATGCCCTCAGCGTCAATTCTTACACCGATGACCAGGTGAGGGAACAGATCAGCGCTTTCTTGAATCCCTAGCAGGTTACTGACCAATCCTGTCATCAATAGGACCAACGCATGCCATGACTGTTCAATAAGATACGGGGAGGTGACTGTAATGTCGGATTTCACTCCGAAGATACCGGTTCTTTGTTGCACCTGGTGAGGATACGCAGCGGCTGACTTCGCTGGAGTTTCCAGGATGCAATATACGACAGATGTGCGAATCATCCGCCTGATGTGCACCGGCCGGGTTGACCCTACCATGATTGCCGATGCGTTCATCGAGGGAGCGGATGGTTTGATGGTTGTGGGATGTCATTTCGGCGACTGCCACTACATTACCGGGAATGTTCAGGCCAGGGTAAAGGTCGGGCTGGCTGTCCGGCTTCTCGACTACGCGGGACTCAACCCGGCCCGGATTTCATTCAGTCAGTGTTCTTCGGCTGAAGGAGAACGCTTCGTCAGCTTGATCTCCGCCTTCGATCGGAGCATACGTGAACTGGGCCCCCTCGGCACGGGAGACCGCCTTGAACCGCCTGTGCTGAAAAAGAAGCTTCACATTGCCCGGACGGCCCTGGGCAGGGAGAAACTGCGCTGGGTGGCGGGGAAGTTTACGGAGTTCACGACGACGGGGAACAAGTACGGGGAGAAATTCACCGATCACGAGATGTGGAGGACCCTCGATACCATCATCATGGACGAAATGGCCACTCATGAAATTCTCGATGCTTTGCGGAGCCGCCCACAGGCGGTGTTGGAGCTGGCAAGGGAGCTGCGGCTGCCCCCTCCACACATTCTCAAGTACGTGCTGGCTCTGCAGCGCAGAGGTCTTGTAGGGCTCGCAGGAGTGGAAGGACTTTCGCCGGTTTACAGGGTCATCGACCAGGAAGCAGCAACGGCTGCCTGAATTCCGGTCTGTCGTTCGGAGGATGCAACTGTGTCAGAAAAACAAGTGATCATTTTTGGAGGGGATCCCTCTGGCCTGGCGGCAGCACTGGAACAGGCCGAAGCCGGCATGCAGGTGACGTTGCTGGAACCCCTTCCGAGCCTCGGCGGGGGGCGTATTCCTCAAGACAGAATCATCACCGCGGACACCCCCTTTGCCGACCCGCGGATCGAAGCCGTCAGGCGGCATCCCAACATCCGGGTAATCACCAATGCCAGCGTGGAAAAGGTCAGCGCCGACAACGGAGGCTATCACTTCAGGGTAAGAAGGCTTGCACCGAGGGTGGACCGGGAGAAATGCAACGACTGCCGGGCCTGCATCCGCGTATGCCCCATCCATATGTATGACGATTTCAATGAGGGCCTGGGGTTTCGGACGGCCATAGACTATTTCAATCCCGAGACCGCGGAATACAACATCTACAAGGAAGACATGCCCATCTGCCAGGCGACCTGCCCGGCCAACCTCGATATCCGCTCCTACGTGGGCCTGGTGGCCGACGGCAGGTACGCCGAATCCCTTGCCAAGATCCGGGAGCGCCTGCCCTTCGCCCTTGCCATAGGCCGCGTCTGCCCACATCCGTGTGAAACCGCGTGCAACCGCGGATACATGGATGAACCCATCTCCATTTGCGGTCTCAAGCGATTTGTCGCAGACTGGGAGATGCTTCACGACATCCCCGCGCCGGTCGAAGTTCCCGATGAATTCCACAAGGAAAAGATAGCCATCATTGGCGCCGGTCCGGCCGGCCTGACGTGCGGGTACTTCCTGGCCAGGGCCGGGTACCGCTCCGTCTGCTTCGAAGCCCTTCCCGAGCCCGGAGGCATGTTCCGTTACGGGATTCCCGAATACCGCCTGCCCACACCCACACTCATGAGAGAGATCGACTGGATCCTGTCCCACGGCATCGAACTGCGCTGCAACGCACGGATTGGAAGAGATATCTCCTTTGAGGAGATCAGGGAGCAGTTCAGCGCCGTCTTCATTGGCGTCGGCGCCCATGCGGGCATGAAGCTCCAGATCAAGGGAGAAGACATGGAGGGTGTCGTCGACGGAGTCGATTTCCTGCGGGCTGCCAACATGGGCAGGAAAATCGACGCAAAGGGCAAGGTGGTGATCATCGGAGGCGGCAACGTGGCCATGGATGCCGCGAGGGTCAGCAGGCGGGAGGGATTCGAGGAGGTTCATGTTCTCTATCGCCGCACCAGGAAGGAAATGCCTGCGAGCCCGTGGGAAATCGATGCCGCCGAAGAGGAAGGCATCCATTTCCAGTACCTGGTGGCCCCGATCGAAGTCGTCGGTGAAGGCGGACGCATGACCGGTCTCAAGTGCCTTCGCATGCAGCTTGGTGAGCCGGATGCCAGTGGAAGGCGGCGTCCCGTGCCAGTCGAGGGTTCCGAGTTCATTGTCGAGGCCCAGACCCTGATCCCCGCCATCGGACAACGGCCGGACCTCTCTTTCATCACTGAATCGAGCGGCATGGACATCACCCGGTGGAACACGCTGAATGTGAATCGCGAGACTTTCATGACCAATGTACCGGGAGTATTCTCCGCGGGAGACGTGGAAACCGGACCGGATATCGCGATTCGCGCCTGTGCCGGCGGGCGTAAAGCGGCGGAGGGAATCGTCCGTTACCTGGAAACGAAAAGGAGGCAATGAGAGCGTTGAGGGTTCCTTCGAGAGATCCGAAGTGCCGTCCACGCCCCTGTTGTATATCCCGATGAAGAGGTTGCCATGCTATATGAAAAAAAGGGACGTTATATCGTCGAATTCCCCGATATTCCCACTGCACGCGGGCATCAGATCGAGCTCGAGGTAGAGGACCGAGTCGACAACTACAAAGAGGTCGAATTGGGATTCGACGAAGAGAGGGCGGTGAAGGAAGCAAAACGCTGCCTGAGCTGCCGCCGTTGCCTGGGTTGCGCCCTTTGCTGGGCTGAATGCAAGCCGGAGGCCATCAACTTCGAAATGGAGGACGAACTGTTCGACCTGGATGCCGACACGGTTATCCTGGCCCCGGGCGTGGAACGCCCCATTGACCGCATCGACGGACGTTTCGGCCTCGGCAGGGAACTCAACGTCATCACCGACCTGCAGCTCGAACGCATGCTGAGCGACTCCGGCCCCAGCTCCGGGCTTGTGATTCGGCCCCTGGACGGCCGGATCCCATCGAGCGTAGCCTTTGTCCAGAGCTACCCGTCGGCCGCGCCTTCGATGCACGCGGCAGCTCTATGCCTGGCTCTGAATGAAGCTATCCTGGTGCGCCGCAAACTCGGGGATGCCCGGATCCGGGTGATTGCCCGCGATATGGATGCCTTCCTCGAAGAACATCGTAATTCCGTTCATGAACTGGACGGCATCCAGGTCAGCCAGGGTGAGGTTTCCTCCGTGGAAGCCGGTTCAGAAGGGAACCTGAGACTCGTGACAGTCGAAAACGCAACGGAGAATACCCATGTGTTCGACCTGGTGGTTCTGATCACTCAACCCCAGGTCTCAGGTGATTTGAAGAACCTGAGCAGGAGCCTCGGACTCTCTCTCGGCTATGCAGCATTTCTTTCAGGTGAAACCACAGGACTGTTGTCCACGGAAAAGGAATCCGTCAAGCTCGCCGCCCCGTACCGATCCTAAGACGCGGCCGGACCATCCCGCCTTCTTTCACCCGTTCCGGCAATCAGCAAAGACACGAGAAGCCCCCGGAAACCGCGTGGGGCTTTTTTTTGTAAGGGAAAGGGCTGTTTACATTTTCATCATTCTTCCAGGATATGCTATAAATATTGGTTCAAGTGAGTCCGGACGGAACTGTTTCGACCTGAGAAGAAGGGGTATTCATGAAAGTGGCGTATTTCAGCATGGAAGTGGGCTTGAACGAGCATATTCCTACTTACAGCGGCGGCCTGGGCATTCTTGCCGGCGACCACATCAAGTCTGCGGCGGACCTGAACCTGCCGCTGGTCGCTGTCACTCTGCTCTACAAACGCGGATACTTCATTCAGAGCATCAATCCGCTGGGACAGCAGGAGGAAATGTACCCGTACTTTGACCCTCGTGCCTTCATGGAACCCCTGCCCTTCAAGGTCACCATCCACATCGGCGGGCGTGACGTGCACATTGGAGTCTGGAAGCACAACGTGATCGGGACATCCGGCCGTGTGCCCGTGTACTTCCTGGACACCGACCTTCCACTGAACAGCCCGGACGACCGCCTCATCACCCAGTTCCTCTACGGAGGAGACAAGCATACCCGCATCTGCCAGGAGGCGGTACTCGGCATTGGAGGATACCTGGCGATGAAGAAGCTCGAGCCGGGAATCACCACCTTCCACATGAACGAAGGCCATGCCGTCTTTCTCACTCTCGCCCTGTTGAAGGACCTCAACGGCAACGAGGAAAAAGTCCGTCAGAAATGTGTATTCACTACACACACTCCCGTTCCCGCAGGCCATGACAAGTTCACTTATGAAATGGCATCGAAGATCCTTGGGCCGTACCTGCCGTCAAATATCCGCAAGCTGGCGGGCGACGACCTGCTCAACACCACCATCCTCGCTCTCAGCCTTTCCCGCGCAAGCAACGGGGTGAGTCAGCTTCACGGCGAGATTTCCAGGCAGATGTTTCCCGGGTTCGATATCGGCCACGTGACCAATGGCGTGCATCATCTGAGCTGGACCGGGCCGGAATTCAAAGCGCTGTACGACAGGCATCTGCCCGGCTGGCGCCAGCAGCCCCAAAAGCTCGGCGAAGCGGACAACATCCCGGACAGCGAAATCAGGGAGGCGAAAATCCAGGCAAAAAAACGGCTGATCAGTTACATCAATTCCCTCTCCGGTGTCGGGTTCACACCGGAATTCCTCACCATCTGTTTCGCTCGACGCGCCACCGCCTACAAGCGGGCCACCCTGATCTTTTCGGACCTCGAGTACCTGTTCAATCTCTCCTTCGATCGCGTCCAGTTGATCTTCGCCGGGAAAGCTCATCCCCAGGACGATGCAGGAAAACAGCTGATCAAAGAGATCGTAAATACCGGCAAGCAGTATGAAAACAAGCTGCGCCTGGTGTTTGTGCCCAATTACAACATCTGGTCGGCGGCGCTCATGACCCAGGGCGCCGATGTATGGCTCAACACGCCCCGCCGCCCCCGGGAGGCCAGCGGAACGAGCGGCATGAAGGTGTGCTATAACGCCGGAGTGAACATGAGTGTGCTCGACGGCTGGTGGAGGGAAGCCTGCCGGAATCGCATCAACGGATGGGCCATCGGGGACGACGAAGATCTGCCCGACGAAGATGCCGCGGCGGACCTGTATCAGGACCTCGACGACATGGTCACCACGTACTACGCAAATCCCAAGCAATGGGCGTCCATCATGAAGCGGTCCATCGCCGATATCACTCCCGTTTTCAACACGCACCGCATGGTGATGGAATACGTGCACAAGTACTACCAGTAGGACCCGGCACATCGAGGTGGCAGTGGGCGGGGATCCGTCGGCGGATCGAATCCATCGATCGATGAAGGCCGGCACACGAGGATTTCTTCACGGCAGGGCGGGATCGCCTCTCCGTGAAGCCTCACGACCGGTACGAAGCATTTATCTTTACATAATCGTAGGAAAGATCGCATGTAAAGGCGGTGTAGGAAGCCGCCCCCATCCCGAGATCCAGGCAGACCTCGATCTCCCTGCCGCGGAACACCCGGGCGGCTTTTTCTTCCGTATCGGCATCGGTCAGGGGAGTCCCTGCGCGAAACACGCACACTCCATTGAAATACAGTGTGACCTGCTCGGGAACGAGTGGCACTCCCGCCCGGCCGGCAGCCGCGACTATCCTTCCCCAGTTTGCGTCTTCCCCGAAGAAGGCCGTTTTGACCAGGGGCGAGTTGGCGATGGTCAGGGCGACCGCCTTGCCCGAGGATTCATCGGGGGCCCCCGTCACCTGGATTTCAATAAACTTCGTGGCCCCTTCGCCATCGAGGACCACTTTCTTCGCGAGTTCGAGCAGCACCGCCTCGAGCGCTTCCCCGAAGGCCAGACTTTCCGGGCTGTCCACGTCGGCCAGTGCCGGGTTGCCCGCCGCGCCGCTCGACACGACGATCAGAGAGTCGTTGGTGCTTGTATCCCCGTCCACCGTGATACAGTTGAAAGAATGGTCGGCTCCCCTCCGAGCCCAATGGTTCAGCACCGCCCCATCGATCGCCGCATCGGTGCAGACGAAGACCAGCAGGGTGGCCATGTCGGGGGCGATCATGCCGGATCCTTTCGCCACTCCGCCGATGGTGACCTTTGTGCCGCCGATGCAGACCTCGGCACAGGCCATCTTGGGCACGAGGTCGGTGGTCATGATGGCGCGAGCCACTTCATTCCACCGGTCGGGTCGAGCGGATTCCACGAGGTTTCTTATTTCGCGCTTTACGGGCTCGAGTTCGACCTGGCGCCCGATGATCCCCGTCGATGCGACAAGAACAGCTTCAGTTCTTGTATCGAGTGCTTCTGCCGCAAGGCGTGCCATCTCGCGCGCACGATTGATCCCTTCCTCGCCCGTGCACGCGTTGGCGATTCCCGCATTGACCAGGACGGCTTTCGTCCTGGTCAGGTTCAGGTGCTCCCTGCAAAGCAGCACGGGAGCGGCTGTGAAGCGGTTCTTCGTGAAGGCTCCCGCCGCCGGCCCGCCCACCGCGGAATCGACGACTATGAGAGCCAGGTCCGGCCGATCGACGTAGCGCATTCCCGACGCCGCTGCCGACACCTTGAAGCCCGGGACCACAAAGGGGCCGTCATTTACCGCAACATTTCTTGTATTTCTTCCCGCTTCCGCAGGGGCAGGGGTCGTTGCGCCCAATTTTTCTGTCCTTTCTCACGGCCTGGGGTCGAGGGGAACCGCCGCCTGCCGGGCCGTAAAACATGGGTTGGTCTTCCTGTTCCTGTCGAAGCTCCTGGACCTGCTCCTCTCTCTGCAGCTGGATATGGAACAGCAGTCGGACCGCTTCTTCCTTGATCCGTTCGATCATGTCCTGGAAGAGTGCATGCCCTTCTCTTTTGTAGGCAACCAGGGGATCCTGCTGTCCGTACCCCCTCAGCCCGATCCCCTCCTTCAGGTGATCCATGTTGAGAAGGTGGTCCTTCCAGTAGCTGTCCACAGTCTGAAGCAGGAGATAATTCTCCAGGTCCCTCATGACCGATTCCCCGAACTCCCTCTCCCGCTCTTCGTACTTCTTGATCACTTTGTCGAGAAGATCTTCAAGCAGTTCGTCACGCTTCATGTCTCCGAGGGATTCCTCCGTCAGAGTGAGCTGCAGACCGAAGAGGCGGTACATCTCGGAACTGATCTTTTCGAGGTCCCAGTCTTCCGCATAGGTGTCCTCCGTCGTATACTCCTGGACCACCCCGTCCACCAGGTCCTCGACCATATCCAGGATGGCCGGTTTCAGGTTTTCCCCCTGCAGGGCTTCACGGCGCTGCTGGTAGATGACCAGGCGCTGCTGATTCATGACATCGTCATAGTTGAGCAGCTGCTTTCTTATGCTGAAGTTCTGGGCTTCGACCTTGCTCTGAGCGTTCTCGATGGCGCGGGAAATGAGCCGGTGTTCGATGGGCTCGTCTTCTTCCATGCCGATGCGCTGCATGAGTCCCGACAGGCGATCGGCTGCGAAGATGCGCATAAGGTCGTCCTCGAGAGAGAGGTAGAAGCGGGAGGAACCCGGGTCCCCCTGCCTGCCGGAACGACCGCGCAGCTGGTTGTCTATCCGCCGCGCTTCATGCCTTTCCGTTCCGATGATATGGAGTCCGCCGAGATCCACGACACCCGGGCCAAGGACAATGTCCGTGCCTCTTCCGGCCATGTTGGTCGATATGGTGACGGCCAAAGGCTGGCCGGCCTGGGCAACGATTTCGGCCTCCATCTCATGGTGCTTGGCATTCAGGACCTGGTGGGGCACCCCGACTCTTCTGAGCATTTCACTCAGCTTTTCCGACTTGGCGATGTTCACCGTTCCCACCAGGACGGGACGCCCCTTTTCATACAGTTCCCTGATCTCCTTGACGACCGCCCGGAACTTCTCGCGCTCCGTCCTGTAAATGCAATCCGGATGATCGATCCGGATCATCTTCTTGTGCGGCGGAATAACGACGACATCGAGCTTGTAGATCTTGGCGAATTCGGGGGCTTCGGTATCTGCGGTACCCGTCATGCCGGCCAGCTTGTTGAACATTCTGAAATAGTTCTGGAAGGTAATGGAAGCGAGGGTCTGGTTTTCATTCTCGATCCGCACTCCTTCCTTCGCTTCCAAAGCCTGATGCAGACCTTCGCTGTACCGGCGCCCCGGCATGAGCCGCCCGGTGAATTCGTCAACGATGATGACCTTGCCGTCCTTGACGATGTAATCCACGTCCTTCTTGAAGAGCGTGTGAGCTCTCAACGCCTGCTGAACGTGGTGCAGAATGTCAATGTGCCGAGGATCATACAGGTTCTCGATACCGAGAAGCCTCTCCGCCCTGGCAACGCCTTCCTCGGTGAGCGCCACGGTGCGGCTTTTTTCTTCCCTGGTGTAGTGCGCTTCCTCCTTCAACTGGGGGATGATCCGGTTGATGTTGTAGTAGAGTTCCGTGGATTTTTCCGCAGGCCCGGAGATGATCAGGGGGGTACGAGCTTCATCGATGAGGATACTGTCCACCTCGTCCACAATGGCATAGTTCAGTTCCCTCTGCACCATGTCCTCGATGCGGAACTTCATGTTATCGCGCAGGTAATCGAATCCGAATTCGTTGTTCGTCCCGTAAGTGACATCCGACTGGTAGGCGGCCTTGCGTTCCGGGTCGTCTAGGCCGTGTACGATGCAGCCCACACTGAGCCCGAGGAAGGTATATACCTTGCCCATCCACTCACTGTCCCGACGGGCCAGGTAATCGTTTACCGTCACCAGGTGAACGCCTCTTCCCGTGAGTGCGTTGAGATAAACGGGCATGACGGCCACCAGGGTTTTTCCTTCGCCCGTCTTCATTTCGGCGATCCGTCCCTGGTGAAGGACGATCCCACCGATCATCTGCACGTCAAAAGGGCGCATGCCCAAGGTCCTTATGGACGCCTCCCGTGCAACGGCAAAGGCTTCCGGGAGCAGGTCGTCGAGTGGCTCTTCCTTCTCGATGCGCTGCTTGAATTCGGGTGTTTTCGCCTTCAGGTCGTCGTCACTCAACCTTCTGATCTGCGGTTCGAACTGGTTGATCCGGTCGACAATTGGAGCGATTCTTTTCAGGTTTCGATCGTTCTGGCTTCCAAATACCTTCTTGAGTATTTCTCCGAACATCTCTTTATGTAACCCCTGTCTATAAGCCGCCGGGCATTTCTTTCCCTGACTCCCAATAACAAGGGCACGAAATACGTGCCCTTGAAAGCATCCAGAAATTCACCTGTCTATATAACCCACCTCCCGCAGGTTTGCAATTGACACTGGAATCCGTCGATGCATACCTGCGGATTCGGCTTGTTCGGCAAGCCATGGACCGGCCCGTTTTGAAATCCTACAAGTCAATGACCAGCGCCACCTCGTCGCAATTCGGGAACTTTGGACAATGGAGACAGTCGGCCCAGATCTTTTGAGGAAAGATGTTCTTGTCCACAACTTCAAATCCCATATGCCGAAAAAAAGCCACCGCGTAAGTCAGGGTAAAGACGCGCCGGATGCCCAGTTCACGGGCTTCCTTCAGGCAGCTCTCCACGAGCAGCCGGCCGTACCCCCGCCCCTGATAGGCATGAGCAACGGCCAGCGAGCGGATTTCGGCCAGGTTGTCCCAGATGATGTGCAGGCTGCAGCATCCGGCCAGCCGATCCGGTTCGTCGCCGTCGATGACGAACATGTCTCTCAGGTGCGTATACAGCTCGCTGAGAGAGCGTGGGAGGAGTTTTCCCGCATGGGCAAATTCGCCGAGCATTTTCTGAATGCACGGCACGTCTTCAATTTTGGCCTTTCGTATCATCTGCTAACCTCTTCTTATACGGCATGCGAGAGGGAGATCCCGCCAGGGGGAGGAGCCCATCCATCCTTTTTAGCGCTGCCTGGAAAGCAGCAGGCGCATGGAATCCAGGAAATAGTCGATGTCTGTGCTCGAGGTCGAAAATCCGGGAGACACACGTACGGTACCTTCCGGGAAGGTTCCCAGCGTTCTGTGGGCGAGCGGCGCACAATGCAGTCCGGTCCTCACCGCAATGTCGAATGCCTCGTCCAGGATGTGCCCGATATCCGAAGGGTTTAAACCATCGACCGTAAAAGACACCGTTCCGGTTCCGCGCACATCGGGGCGCAGGACCCTCACCCGGGAATTCAAAGAAAGACCCTCCTCGATTCGCCTCGACAACTCGAGTTCATGACGGAGCAGGGCGTCCATACCCTCTTCGACAATAAAAGCCATGCCCGCGGCAAGCCCTGCGATTCCGGGCAGATTCGGAGTTCCACTCTCGTATCGGTCCGGACTGTAATCGGGCTGAAGATCCTCTTCCGATCTGCTTCCGGTTCCTCCTTCCATCAAAGGCCGTACGTCCAGATCCTTGCGTACGTAAAGAATACCTACTCCGGGCGGCCCGAGCAGTGCCTTGTGGCCCGAGCATGCCAGCATGCCCAGATCCCAGTTCTTCGCACGGATCGTCTGAAGCCCGGCGGTTTGAGCCGCATCCAGAAGCAAAGGAATGCCTCCTGCCCGGCACAGCCGTGCTGCCTCCACGACAGGCTGCAGACCTCCGTTCACGTTCGACGCATGGGTGAGTACCACCAGGCGCGGAGGAGGATCGAGCAGACTTTCGAAGGCGTCCAGGCGCAGCGTTCCCCTCTCTGAACAGGGTACCACCGTCGTCTGGATGCCGATGCTTTTCAGCCCGCTCAAAGGCCTGACAACCGAGTTGTGTTCAACGGCGGATATGAGGACACGGTCGCCGGGTCTGAGCCAGCCTTTGAGCACGATATTGATGCTTTCCGTGGCGTTCCGGGTGAAGGAAACCGTCCGCGGATCATCGATCCCGAGCAGTTGCGCCGCCTTTACCCTGGCATCCGAAAGGACCGCATCCGCCTCGCGCGCTCTGCGGTGAGCTGCACGCCCGGGACTCGCACCGATGTCTGAAAGTGCGCGTCGGACCGCTTCATACACGCAAGCAGGCTTGGGATGAGATGTCGCCGCGTTATCGAGATATATCGTCATAGCCGTTTCACCTCTCGATCTCGTCCAATCACGGGGTGATTCTCTCTTCTCCGTTGTAAACAGTGAACTTTCCGGCTCGAGCGTAACCGATCAGCGTGATGTTCAGCGAAACGGCCAGTTCGACCGCCAGGGACGTCGCGGTATTGCGGCTGACCAGCACGGGAATTCCCACCTTGGCGGCTTTGATGAGGATTTCCGAAGTGAGGCGGCCCGTGGTGATGAGCATCCGGTCTGCAAGCCTCATTTCATGAAGAAAGGCATGCCCGACGATCATATCCACCGCATTGTGGCGGCCGATATCGTCCCGGAACAGAAGGACCCTTTCCGGGTCGGCAAGCACCGTGTTGTGCACGCCGTGCGTCCTCCGATAGGTCTCACTCAACCTGTTGAGATCCTCCACCCTTTCCACGATCCGCCCGGAAGGAATCCTGACGGTGCTCTCCACGGGTCTGCTGAGAAGCGCATCCAGGGAGTAGTAAAAGAGCGAGCCCTTGCCGCATCCCGAGGTAACCGTTCGCTTCATCCACAGGCGATTGGTGATGGACGGATCCACCTCCGCAACCACGTTCACCTTCCCGGACTCCCTGTCGACATCGACTCTCTTCAGGTTCTCCCGGCTTGCGATGAAACCTTCAGCGTAAAAAAACCCCACGGCCAGTTCGTCCAGGTGATGTCCCGCACACAGAAGGGTAAGCAATTCGTCCCCGTTCAGGTAAAGCGTGACGGGCTGCTCCCGTATAACCCATTGACGTCGATTCTCCTTTTGACCTTCCTTATTGTATACCCACGCGTAAACCGAGGCCACGTCCTCAAGAACCGGGTCATCTGCAGGCGGGATTTCCTTCGACATCATGATTCCCTTTCATCGCAAAGCAGGATATCGACCATACTCGATGGCACGGCGGGTCAGACAGCGGTGCCGGACGACAACTCATCGAAATAGTCGGAAAGGATCTTCCCGTGATCGAAAACAAGTGGAGAAGGAAGCGCTTCGGGAGGATAGATTTCAACGCGTCGTGCATCATCGGCCGCCCGGGGAACTCCGAGTCCCGTGGCGCTGAACACGACGGTCACCGTGTGATGACGCGGATCCCGGTCCGGCTCCGAATACGCCCTGAACTGGCGCAGATTCGCCAGCCGCAGCCCTGTTTCCTCCATAGCTTCCCTGCGAGCCGCGGATTCCAGGCTTTCTCCATAGTCCACAAAACCACCGGGAAGAGCCCAACCCAAGGGATGATTCCTTCTTTCGATCAGTACGATTCCCGATCCGGGCATCTCGATAATGATGTCCACGCTCAGGAACGGATTTCGATAGATCTTTACAGGGGTTTTACATTTCGGACAAAATATCTGGTTGCCGTCGGGCATCTAGAGATCTCCTTTCTTCGTCCTTTTTTCTCTCATCAGCACATGTTCCAGCAGGAGGACAAGAAGAATACCAAAGATCAACCCGTTTCTCAAAAAGACACGCGCGCCCACGGGCAGAGAATCCATGAAAGTGTCCGGGAGAAAGCCGACCAGGGTTCCGAGCAGAACGGGGAGCCCGACGACGAAGTAGTCCCGGCCCTTCATCCCCTTGGAAGCGATGATGCCTACGGCGGCACCTACCTGGGTGCCCATGGCCACACACAGGGCCGCACCGACGACGGGAGGAGGAATAAGGGCCAGCAGGGCCGACAGCTTGGGAACGAAAGCGGCTACTACGAGTATGACTCCACAGCAGGCCGTTGCATACCTGCTGGCCACGCGATTGGCCAGCACAACCCCCGGGCTTATACTGTAGCTCACCATGCCCACGATTCCCAAACATCCGCACAAGATTCCGGCCACGCCGTTGAAGAAGATGCCCCTCGACGTCGCCGAGGGCAAACGTTCACGGTCCGTTACTCCCGCGATTCCATGCAGGCTTCCCAGGCTGTTCACCAGGACGGCGACATAAGAGAGAGCGAAGGCCAGCATGGCTGGCCAGTAGAACTCCGGGACCGAAGCGAAGGGACGATCGGGAAGGGAAATCCAGGCGGCGCCGGCCAGGTGCTTGAGGCCCGGAGAACGGATGAGAAAGAGCACCAGGGTACCGAAGGCCATTCCGATCAGCAGGGCGAGGGTTTTCACGACCCCGGAGGCCCGGCTGGAAATGCCGGCCATGACAAGCACGAGAAGCACACTGAACAGGAACACCGAAACGTCTCCCTGCGGCGAATCGGAACCGATGCCGGACATGAGCCGGGCCAGGAACGGCAGGAGCGAGAAGGCGATGAGCAGCAGGATGACTCCGACGACGTTTGGAGTCGCAAACGCTGCGACGTTTTTCAGTTTCCTGGACATGACCAGGCAGATCAGCAGAACTCCTCCGATGATCGTGCCTCCCTGCACTGCCTCGATCCCCAGCGGGGCAAGGAGCAGATAGGTCAGCAGCAGTGCCGTAGACGGCCCTTCGAGCAGCGGGTACCTGTGCCCCCACAGGCTCTGAACCGCGGTAAAAAGACCGGTGGCCAGCAGAATGAGCTGCAGCAGGCGCGCTTCTTCATTGAGGCCGACGTCGAGTACGCTGCTGCTGAGCACCGCCACGATGATCAAGGCAGGGAAGTGAATGATGGACCATTGAAGACCGTAGAGCAGGACAAACTTCAGGGGGGGACGATCATCTATGTCGTAGATGAAGCGCGGCGCATCCGTTGGTTTTCCAGGGCCGGTGGTCATCTGTCGAATACAGGCTTTCACGGAGAACCGCAGTCCCAGGGCATCAGCCGAAGACCACTGCCTGGAAACCTAGTGAAGAATTTCAAACAGCGTGCTGATGGAATCCTCGTTGTGAATATTCCGGATCGCCGCCGAGAAAAGCCGGCATGACGGCACGCATTCGATCTTCCGGCAGTGCGCCGCCTGCGGGCGGAGCGGAAGAGTATCCGTTACGATCAGCCCCCTGAGGGGACTCTTTTCAATGCGATCCACTGCGGGACCGGACAGAACCGCATGAGTAACGCATGCATGCACGGATGTAGCCCCCTTTTCGAGCAGGCTCTTGGTGGCCTCCACAAGGGTTCCCGCCGTGTCCACCATGTCATCGAGTACAATGGCGGATTTCCCGGTAACCTCGCCGATAATGTTGAGTGCCTCGGCTTCGTTCACTTCGGAGCGCCGCTTGTCGATCATGGCCAGGCTCGCCTTGAGCAGCTTCGCATAGGCCCTGGCCCTGGGTACACCTCCCGCATCGGGAGACACGATAACCACATCGCGGTCAAAGTGCTCTCGAATGTATGGCAGCAAGATCGGTGACGCATACAGGTTGTCCACGGGAACATCGAAGAATCCCTGGATCTGGCCGGCATGAAGATCCATGGTCAGGATGCGGTTGGCTCCCACCCTGGCAATGAGGTCGGCCACGAGGCGAGCGGTAATGGGAACACGAGGCTTGTTTTTCCGGTCCTGGCGGGCATAACTGTAGTAAGGGATGACGGCAGTGATCCGCCGGGCTGATGCGCGCTTGAATGCATCGATCATCACCAGCAGTTCCATCAGGTGATCATTGACGGGGTGTGCTCCGGACTGGATCACGAAAACATCGGCGCCGCGGACGTTCTCTCCTATCTCCACCCTTATTTCACCATCGCTGAACGTGCCGACGAGAGCCCGGCCAAGGGGGATCTCGAGGGAATCACATATCTGGTGGGCCAGTTCAGGATTGCTGTTTCCCGAAAAAATCTTCAGACCGTATGTTGCCATTGAACCTTATCCTCTGTCCATGATCTCCAACCTGCCTACCGCGCAACCCGAAGCGGCGCTACCTAAATATTACAGGCCGGTGAGAATGGCAACCCCTTTTCCGATTCATGCCGCTCTCCAATCTGAAAGACCGGCACAGGATCGGGGACGCGGGTGAACAGGTCCCTGCCGACACCTCTTAGAGGCTTCTCAGATCCTCTTCCGTCAGACAATACTCCTGGTGCCCGGGCCAATAGAGAAAGCGATGGCAGTGGGGGCACTGAATAATGGAATCGTCACGCTGAAGTTCGATGAACTTCTGAGGAGGAATATTCAGGTGACATACCTGGCAGACTCCATTTTCCACCGCAGCCACAGCTATACCCGCCTGCCTCTTGAACAGGAAATCCGACCTCTTCAGCAGGTCGGGCTTGATCTTTTCGCGAACCTTCTGCTGCAGAATTTCCAGCTCATCGAGCTTTTCCTTCAGTTGCTCGCTTTCACTCAGAAGCCGCTTCCGGTCTTCATCGAAAGTCTTCCTGCGAGCCTCGACCTCCTTACCGAGTTCCTCCAGCTCCCGCTTCAGCGCCTCGATGTTTTCCATGATATCGAGGGCCGAGTCCTCACGGGAGGCAATCTCCTTTTTCGTATCCTCGATTTCCTTGAGTATGGCCTGGTATTCCTTGTTGGTTTTTACCTCGGCCATGCGGCTCTTGCTGCGGGCAATCTTTCTTTCCAGGTCCCCGATGCTCGTCTCCAGGGCCTTGTGCATCGTCCAGGCGTTGTCGTATTCGGCTTTCTTGGAGTGATATTCCCCCTCGACATGTTCAAGCTCCCTCACGATTTCAGCCACACGCCGGGGAGTCTCCTCGTACCCTCGAACCAGCAGGTTCTTCTTGTTTTCGATCATCTGGTATTCGATCAAGCATTTGAGTTGATCAAGCAACTTAAGTCCTCCTTCCCTAGATCCCGGGTTTATGCGGCGAACCCCGCCACCGGTTTACATATTCCACGGCAGCGGCCATTCCTTCCTGCCAACTCTTCATCCCGGCCGCAACCGCCAGCCTCCTGCACTTTCTCACCATCCCGTCAAGAACCCGATCTTCGACTTCTCACAACCTGCACCCGGAAAGGATCCGTTTCCACCAGGCCGGCAAAAACCTGCAAGGCCGCTCCTTCACGCGCAGCCCTCTTCTCCAGGTAGGCCGCCAGCGGCTTCACGACAATCCTTTCCGAGGAAAAGTGGCCGACATCGATCACCGCAAGGTTGGATTCCTCGGCAAACCGGGCTTCATGGTATTTCACGTCCCCCGTGATATAGGCATCAACCCCCTGCGCAATGACCCGTTCCACGAGGCCGCCTCCGCTTCCCGTACACAACGCGATGCGCCGTAACTGCCGGTCGGGGTGACCGACCACCCTCACCTCCGCACATCCCAGAACACTTCCCACCTTTTCGACAAGGTCTTCGAACCGCACAGGTACGTCCAGGTTTCCCACGCATCCGAGGCCGCCGTACCGGTTTTCTCCGAGCAGTCGAGAATCAAGATCGAGGGGTTCGGCGTCTTCAAGGCCCAGGAGCCGCATCAGCTGAAAGTTCGTGCCGTCAAGGGCCACATCCAGGTTGGTGTGAGCCGCCACAAGGTGGATTTCATTGCGTATCGCCCGGGCGACAAGCCTTTCGGGATAACGGTCGAAACGCACCGAATCCAATGGAGCGAAGATAAGAGGATGATGGGTGACGATGCACCCGCATGCGAGGCGCTCGGCCTCGTCGAAGGTCGCGGAACATGGATCGAGGGCGACCAGCACCCGCTCGATGGCCGCTCCGGGATCGCCCACCTGGAGACCGCTTCGATCCCAGGATTCCGCGTAGCGGAACGGTGCGTACTCATCGATCCAGGCCAGCACTTCCTTTACTCTCATACGCCCCCATAAAAAAGAAGGGGTGCCCCCTTAAGGAACACCCCTATTCTCATCCTGGTCACCGCAATCGTCGAGTGCTCTATGCAGGCCGTTTCACTGCCTCCGGAGAAACCCGCCCTCGCGCTTGCGCAGACAAGCATTGCTGTTATCAGTAAGATCAGTTTTTCCGTTTCCGCCTGTTTCATCTTCATAAAGGATGGGCCCACCTGGCCTCGAACCAGGGACCTACCGGTTATGAGCCGGTGGCTCTACCAACTGAGCTATGGGCCCTCTCACCTCCAATCCGTTGAGCAAATTTATATAAAGAGTGCATTTAACCAATGTCAAGTCATTTCTAAGGAATCAGCAGGGCCGGACAGCATCAGGTTTCGATAAAGCTCTTCAGCTCCTTGCGCCTGCTCGGATGCCTCAACTTCCTCAATGCCTTCGCCTCGATCTGGCGGATCCTCTCCCGGGTTACCGCGAAATCCTGCCCCACTTCCTCCAGGGTATGATCGGCCTTCTCCCCTATACCGAAGCGCATGCGAAGCACTTTTTCCTCTCTCGGAGTCAGGGTCGCCAGTGCCTTTCTCGTTTGTTCACTGAGGTTCAAATTGATCACCGCATCGACGGGAGACGCAACTCGCTTGTCCTCGATAAAATCGCCGAGATGACTGTCCTCTTCTTCCCCGATAGGCGTCTCGAGGCTGATGGGTTCCTTGGCGATCTTGAGAACCTTGCGAACCTTCTCGACGGGGAATTCCATCTTCTCGGCGATTTCCTCCGGCGTCGGCTCCCTTCCCAATTCCTGGACCAGGTACCGCGACGTGCGGATCAGCTTGTTGATGGTCTCGATCATGTGCACGGGAATTCTTATGGTGCGCGCCTGATCGGCTATGGCACGCGTGATGGCCTGCCGGATCCACCAGGTGGCGTAGGTGCTGAATTTATAGCCCCTCTGATACTCGAACTTGTCCACCGCCTTCATGAGGCCGATATTGCCTTCCTGGATGAGATCCAGGAACTGGAGGCCGCGATTGGTGTATTTCTTGGCGATACTCACCACAAGGCGCAGATTGGCTTCAATGAGTTCGCTCTTAGCCAGCTTGGCGCGTATAATTCCGTCTTCCACCCGGCGCAGGATCTGCCTCAAAGATTTCGAATCCATCTTGGCTTCCACTTCGAGTTCGGCGATGCGCTTTTTGGCCTCCACAGCCTTGGACAAGAGCCTCAGGAAATCCTCCTCGGGCAGGCCGAGTTCCCTCGCATACCGCTGCACCCCTTCGTCGCTTTCGATGGCCGCTTCATACAAGGGTTTGAGTTCCTGGAAGGGCTTGCACGACAGGAGGAGACAATCCTGGAGGTCTCTCTCACAGGACTCGATGACTTTGAGACTTTCGTGCAGCTTGTCGATAATGCTGTCGATATGGCGTTTGCTGAGCTGCAGTCCCTTGAGCAGACTGACGATGCGTTCCTTGTTCTGCTGGACGTTGTTCTTGAGTATGAATTCTTCGTCCGATGACGGGCCATGGCTGAGGAGAGCCATCTGCATGTGCTTATTCGCTTCGTCCAACCGCTGGACCTCCTCGAGCATGCCGATAACCCGCTCTCTCTGTGCAACTTCCTCTTCCTCGGACATTTCCTCGTCGACCTCACGAAGTATGTCCGTCAGTCTGCGTTCCCCGCCCTCGAGCTTCTGCTTGAGATTCATGATTTCTTTTATGCCGATCGAAGATTCTATAATGGCGTTGAATACCTCGCGTTCACCCGCCTCGATCCTCTTGGCGATTTCCACCTCGCCTTCGCGCGTAAGCAGCGAAACCTGCCCCATCTCCCGCAGGTACATCTTGACCGGGTCCGTAACACGACTGGTTGCATCCGCTTCGATCTGCAGATCGTCTTCTTCCTCTTCCAACAGGGAATCGGGATCCGAAGCCGCCGTTTCCCTCACAACCTGCACCTGCTGCTCCGAATCAACAATCTCGATATCCATCTCGTCGAAAATCATCATCATATCATCCAGTTTTTCGGGAGACACAAGATCCTCGGGCAATGCTTCGTTGACTTCGTCATAGGTGAGGTAGCCCTTTTCCTTGCCCACGGTGATGAGCCGCTTCAAATCGTCCATCTCGGGTTTGGTCAGGGCGGGGTCGCGCCTTTGCTTCATTTCCTTATCCGTCATAGGTCATGTTCTCCTATAGGTTGTCAGGTAGATCCCTCACCCTTTTTCCAGCGGAACTCAGGCCCTGTATCTTTCCCAGAATGTCTTTGACCCGCTCCGAATCACCGTTCTTCACCGCCTGCCGAAGCGCCTCGTCCAGGTCTGCGCGCTTCTGTTTCTTCTCGCGCAGCGTGAGGGCCTCCAGCCAGTCTTTCAGGTGGACTTCAGGTTCAGAGAGCTCAGATGATTCCATGAGAAGCCGGGCAAAAAGCTCCCTGGCATCGGTGTCCTGCAGCGCATCATAGACGATGGACAGATCAGCACTGCCGCCGGGAGTGGCAGGGAGCCGAATCAGGGCCTGTATAATCGTTTTCAAGGTGGATGGCTCGAAGTAGGCCGGGGCCTCGGAGCCCTTGACCTCTTCAATAAGGGCAGGGTGCTTGATGAGAACGCGCAGGATTTTTTCTTCCAGGGATGAGACTTCGTCCAATTTGGGCAATGCACCTGCACCCGACACGGACACATACGTCGGGTTTCGGCGCCTGTCGTAGTCCAGTTCGCGTCGCACCAGTTCCTCGGAGAGCGAGAGCCTGTCGCAGACCAGCCGAATGTATTCCGACCTGGGCAGGGGCCGGCGGACATGGGCTAAGACGGTCCGGAGCTCCGCCAGGATCCTCGACTTGCCTCCCGTGCTCCCATCCCAGCCTTCCAATATCTTGCATATGGCGTACGTCCCCAGGTCCTGCCGGCGATCGAGCAGTCTTTCGAACCCCGTAATCCCGTGTGCTCTCAAAAAATCGTCAGGATCCTCACCAGCGGGAAACGTCACGGACCTGACGTCGACTTCTTCCTGCAGAAAAAGAGGAAGCGCCCGGAGCATCGCCTTCTCACCCGCCTCATCCCCGTCGTATGCCAGCACCACCTCGTCCGACATGCGCGCAAGCAACCGGACCTGGTAGGGGGTCAAGGCGGTGCCCAGAGTAGCGACAACCCGGAAGAAACCGTGGGAGTGAAAAGCCAGCAAGTCCATGTACCCTTCGACCAGTACCACCTGCCTGACCTGGCGGCACGCCTCGCGAGCCCTGGCAAGCTGATAAAGGGTGCGCCCCTTGTGGTATACGGGCGTCTCCGGGCTGTTCAAATATTTCGGCTCATCATGGGAATCCGCCGCCAGGATCCTGCCGCCGAAGGCTATGATCCGGTTGTGGTCATCCGTTATGGGGAAAATCAAGCGATTCCTGAAGCGGTCGTAAAGCCTGTCCGTGTCCCTCGAACTCCTCGCGAGAAGCCCAGCCTTCAAACCCAGTTCGAGGTCCACGCCGCGCCCTCGAAGATGCTGCAACAGTCCGTCCCACCGGGGAGGAGCGAATCCGAGCCGCTGTGCTTCCACAACCTCCGCGGGCAGGCGGCGCCGGGCAATATAGTCTCTGGCCTCGAGCCCCGCAGGGCTGTGATGGAGCTGCTCATAAAAATGGTCCGCAGCGGTCTGTAAAACCCCATACAGCCGATGCCGCTCCTTTCGAGCGGCATCGGCTGGACCGCCATGACCCGGGCGGTTGTGTTCCCTCTCAGGCAAGAGGATGTTGTAACGTTCCGCAAGGTATCTCAGTGCATCTCCAAAGGCAAGGTTCCGGTACTTCATGACAAAGCTGAGGACGTCTCCGCCGCTTCCGCACCCGAAGCAGTAATAGAACTGATTCTCCGCATCTACGTGGAAGGATGGAGTCTTCTCCTGGTGAAACGGGCACAGCCCTAAATGACGATTCCCGTTTCGGCGCAACGGAACCACCTGACCTATGACATCTACAATGTCAACGGCCTCTTTCACCAAAGTGGCGACACCCGAATTATCCACTCGAGACAGCCTGCTCCTGAAAGATGATGGTACAAGACACGTCGGGCATTGCTTCAAAATGCCAAACTTTGGATATTTATCCCCTGGAATCGTCCAAATCAAGGTTTTTCTTGGGAGCGCGGTTTAATCCAGGAGTCTTCCTTAACCAATTCAACAGCTTGCCAGGTCGACAACGGATGTTCCTTTGGGTGTAAGGTCGAGACGAAGGTCAGGATTCAAGCCTGGCGCGTACGATCTCGTTGACCCGCTTTCCGTCCGCCCGCCCGCCGACCCTGGGCATGAGCGCCTTCATCACCTTCCCCATTTCCTTTACGGAACGGGCTCCGACCTCCGCGATCACCTCGTCGACGAGCTTCTGCAGTTCTTCGGGTTCGAGCGCTTCGGGCAGGAACTTCTGGAGAACCAGGATCTCCTCTTCCTCCTTGCGAGCCAGATCCTGCCTGCCCGCCTGGGTGAACTGCTCGATGGAATCCCGTCTCTGCTTGATCTGCGATGCAATCACCTGCTGGATTTCCGATTCGTCGGGGATCCTTCTGAACTCCTTCTCCTTCACCTTGAGTGCGGTCAGGAGCAGGCGGATGGCATTGCGCCTGTTTTCATTCTTCTCGAGAATGGCGTCCTTCAGTTCCTGTTCGATACGTTCCTTCAAAGACATAGCGTCCTCACCTGCCCCGGCCGGGCGGTTCCACGGCACTCGTGAATTCCCGAACCAGCCGCAGAGCCTCCTTCAGATCCAGGGTGCCGTTGTAAATGGCCCTGCCGGTGATGACTCCCATGAGTCCGAGTCGAACCAGCGGCAGAAGCTTTCGGATGTCCTCCAGGTCTGCAACGCCTCCCGAAGCCACCACGGGAATCGCGGACGATTCGAGCAGGCGGCGTGTCGCCTCCACATTGACACCGGACTGCATTCCGTCGCGGTGGATATCCGTGTAGATTACGGCGGCAAGCGGCAGGTTTTCAAACTGTCGCACAAAGGAAACCGCATCGACGCTCGTGGTTTCCTTCCAGCCTTCCACGGCGAGGCGCCCGTCGCGGGCGTCCAGGCCGAGTGCGACGCGGTGAGGATGCATTCCGCACGCCTGCTCGACGAGTTCAGGGCGGTGAACGGCCGCCGTACCCAGGATAACCCTCGATACACCCGTCGAGAGATACGCATGGACGGTATCCAGGCTGCGTATGCCTCCCCCCACCTGCACCGGTATGGAAACGGACTCGACAATGGCAGCGATCACTTCGCGGTTTCTGGGTGATTTGGCGAAGGCGCCGTCGAGGTCCACGACGTGAAGCCATTGTGCGCCTTCATCCTGCCATCGCTTTGCCACGGCCAGCGGGTCCCTGCCGTAGACGGTCACCCGGTCGGGATCCCCCTGCATTAAACGAACACACTGTCCCTCTTTAAGATCAATTGCCGGAAAGATAATCATGATTCACCCGTTAAAAAGCCAGTGGCAGGAAAATTCGGACAACAATTCCGCAAAACCATCTCATGAAACCCGGCATAATCAAGCCCTTATCCGAGCCGGAAGAAATCTCGGCGGCCCGCTTCCACCCCGCCTATCGATCCGGATCTGCAGCGGGAGGCCGCGCCGCGGCATCAAGAAGAATCTTCAGATACCCGGGCGGCTTGACTACCCGGCGGTCCCGCTTCATGCACACGTGCACGGTGTATCCGGAGGTCAGCAGGTCTCCGTCCCTCCTGATTTCATAATCGAATCGCAGGCGGGCGGGTCCCGAGAAGCTGAACCAGGTGTCGACGTTAAGGATATCGTCGTAAAAGGCAGGCTTACGGTAAGTACAGTGCGCCTCGACAACGGGAAGCCACAACCCCCTTTCCTCGATCTGCCGGTAACTCATACCGCTCGAACGAAACCACTCGGCGCGGCCCACTTCGAACCACTTCAGATAGTTGCCGTAATAAGCCTGACCCATGGCGTCCGTATCGCCATAGATTACCCTGACCACAGCTTGAACGACCATTTCTCGCCCTCACTGGAGGCAGCCCGCGCATCCGGGCATGGATATTCGGAACCGGCCGTTGTTCACACCCGGTCCGGCAGTTCAGGAGAGCACGAGATACTCGAAGAGCGCCGGTCCGTCAGGAAATTCCCATCCCGAGGACCTGGCGGAATTCTCGCTGAAGCTGCCCGAAGACGGATTCAGAGAAGCCGCGGTGTTCAGTTCGGGAACCAGCAGAAAAGGCACCGGGTCGGATACGTGAGTTCTCCTGCGGACAGGAGTGAGATGATCGGTGGCGATGAGCAGCCGCACGCTGGAAAAACGAAGGGCTTCCCGGGCGACGGGACCGACAACCCTTTCATCGAAAGCCTCGATGGCCTCGATCTTCTTGGCCAGGTTTCCCTCGTGCCCCGCCTCGTCAGGCGCCTCGATGTGAACGTACACGAACTGCCCGTTTTCGAGGGCATGCATGGCGGCGTCCACCTTTCCGGCATAATTGGTGTCCAGATACCCCGTAGCCCCCGGAACAGGGACAGGGTCGAGACCGGCATAGACGCCCAGCCCCTTCAGAAGATCGACAGCTGAAATCATTGCTCCCTTCAGGCCGAACCTTTCCGCCAGCGTCGGCATCGCTGGAGCCCGCCCCTGCCCCCAGAGCCAGACAGCGTTGGCAGACCGCTTTCCTGCGCCCATGCGCGAGCGGTTGACCGGATGGTCAGCAAGAACGGCGGCGGCATGATCCATGAAAGATTTCAGGAGCGGTTCTTCGAGATAAACCTTTGCGTACCGCGATACGGGTTCTCCCGAGATGTCGTGAGGCGGAGTTGTGGGAAGATCGTCCCGTCCTCCAGGCCAGACCAGAAGATGCCTGTAGCTCACCCCCGGATACAGGCGCAGCGGGCTTCTGACGGCATCATCCCGAAGTGACGCGATCAATTGGTGAGATTCGCCGGTGGTAATGTGGCCGGCTGAATAGTCACCCATGCGCACCTCGCCCTCCCCGTCTTTTTCGAGGGTAACGAGATTACACCGGAACGCCACCTCGTCGGGAGCCAGTCGTACTCCCATGCTGGCTGCCTCGAGTGGAGCCCGGCCCGAATGATATCTTTTCGGATCGTATCCCAGAAGGCTCATGTTGGCAATGTCGCTGCCCGGCTCCATCGATTCCGGGATCGTTCTCACAATCCCCATTCGTCCCATGGAGAGCAGCCTGTCGATGTTCGGCGTCCGGGCGGCTTCGAGTGGAGTTCTGCCATCCAGTTCCTCGAGGGGGTAATCCCCCATCCCGTCACCCACAAGAATAATCGTCTTCCGGTCCATGGTTCACTCGATTCGCAGATTCGTGCCGAACTCTAGAAGAAATCGTTTGTCTCCTGGTTTTCGATCCGGATCACCTGGGTGCGCGACGTCACCACATCCAGACGGTCAATTTCGGCAAGCGCCCTCCTCACATGACTCTCGACAGCTTCGTGGGTGAGCATGACAATGGGAACCGACGCCTCTTCGTGACGCCCCTTTTGAATGACCGACGCAATGCTGATCCGGTTCTCTCCAAGGATGCCCGAAATCTTGGACAGGACTCCCGGGCTGTCCACCGCGGAGAACCGGAAATAATAGCACGTGGAAATATCCTCGATGGGTTTGATGGGCAGCGGTTTCAACCGGGCCGGTTGAAACGCCAGGGAAGGGATGCGCCGAGGAGTATTGCCGAGGATGTCGCGAGCGATGTCGATGAGATCACTCACCACCGCGCTGCCCGTGGGCATCATTCCTGCCCCCATGCCGTACAGCATGATATTGCCCACGGCATTCCCCTGTATGTGCACAGCGTTGTAGGCTCCCTTCACGCTGGCCAGAACATGGTGGTGAGGGATGAGCGTCGGGTGTACCCGCATTTCGATTCTTCCATCGGTATTCCTGGCAATGGCGAGCAGCTTGAGCTGGTATCCGAATTCTTCCCCGTAGCGTACGTCGAGGGGGTCGATGCGCGTGATCCCTTCCGTGTAGACCTGTTCGAACTGAATGGGAGTGCCGAAGGAAAGAGCAGCCGCAATGGCGAGCTTGTGGGCGGTATCGATTCCTTCGACATCCAGCGCGGGATCCGCCTCCGCGTACCCCAGGCCCTGAGCCTCCTTCAGGGCCGCTTCAAAGGAGAGTTTCGCTTCGGTCATGCGGGTAAGTATATAATTGGCCGTGCCGTTGAGGATCCCGAAGATGGTTTTGATGCGATTCCCCGCCAGGCCTTCCCGGAGTGACTTGATGAGCGGGATGCCGCCAGCCACCGCAGCTTCAAATCCTATGGCCCGGTCGTTGCGGACGGCCGTCTGGAAAAGATCGTTGCCCTCATGGGCCAGCAGTGCCTTGTTGGCCGTAACCACGTACTTGCCGCTGTCGAGGGCCCGGACGATGACGTCCTTCGCCGCGCCCAATCCTCCCATCAGTTCAATCACTATGTGAACATGCGGATCCTCGAGCACATCTTCCAGCCGCGTGGTCAGCAGGGATGCATCCACACGCACCGGTCTTTCCCTGTCCAGGTCCCGGTCCGCCACATGAAGCAACCTGAGCGGAACCCCCAGGCGGCTCTCGATGGCATCGGCATTCTCCCGCAGAACCTCGATGACCCCGGACCCCACCGTTCCCCAGCCGATCAAACCCACTCCTATCGAACGCATCTTACCCTCGATCCTCGAAACAAGGTCTGTGAATGACTCCGGGGCCAAAAGAGCGCCCAGTTCGTTTTCGCTCGGCAAATGCAGAAACCCCTACTTCTTCTGCATCGCCCGGCGCACTCCCCTGATTGCCTGCTTGGTGCGCATCTCGTTCTCGACGAGCGCAAACCTGACGTAGTCGTCCCCATACTCGCCGAACCCCAGGCCGGGCGACACCGCCACCTTTGCCTCCTCGATCAGGTACTTGGAGAACTCGACGGACCCCATCTTCCTGAATCGTTCAGGGATCTGCGCCCAGACGAACATGGTGCCCCTGGGTTTTTCCACGGGCCAGCCCACTCGGTTCAAACCATCCACGAGCACGTCGCGGCGGGACCGGTACACGGATACTATCCCTTCCACGCAGGACTGGTCCGCCTGCAGGGCCACTGTTGCTGCGATCTGAATCGGCTGAAAGACCCCGTAGTCCAGGTAACTCTTGATGCGCGTGAGAGCCGAGATCATCTCGGGATTTCCCACGCAGAAACCCACCCGCCATCCAGCCATGCTGTAACTCTTGGACATGGAAAAAAACTCGACCCCCACTTCCTTGGCTCCAGGCACCTGGAGGAAGCTTGGAGCCCGATAGTCGTCGAAGACCAGGTCGGCATAAGCCAGGTCGTGGATGACCATCATGTTGTTCTCTTTTGCGAAGTCGACGATCTTCTGGAAGAAATCCAGGTCCACGACGGCCGTTGTGGGATTGTGCGGAAAAGAGATGATAAGCAGCCTGGGCCTGGGCCAGGTCTGCTTGGTGGCGGTTTCGAGGTCTTCGAGGAAGTTTCTGTCCGGACCTATGGGGATGGATCGCACATCCCCGCCTGCGATGATCGCCGAATACGGATGAATGGGATAGGTGGGATTGGGCGCAAAAACCACATCGCCGGGACTCACCAGCACCAGCACAAGGTGCGACAGGCCCTCCTTCGCCCCGATGGTCACCACCGTTTCGATTTCGGGATCGAGGTCTACGTCGTACCTTCGTTTATACCAGTTGGCGATACCTTCCCTCAGCTTGGTGATCCCCCTCGAAGCCGAATATCGGTGATTGTGGGATTTTCTGACGGCTTCGATGAGCTTGTCGATGATGTGCTTGGGGGTGGGCAGATCGGGATTTCCCATCCCGAGATCGATAATGTCCTCGCCGGCCCTTCGTTTTTCCATCTTCAGAGCATTCACCTGAGCGAACACATAAGGCGGCAGCCGATACATTCGACTGCGTTGAGCGATATTGAATCCCATGGCATGTTCCCCCTTGTATTTTAAACTTTAAATACTAGAGTACGGTTAAATCAAAGTCAAAAGATTTCATATCACCTCGTTAGTCCGCTCCACAGGGAAGACTCTTCCAACCACCTTCGGACGAGCCGCTGATCCCGCCGCTTTCGAAGTGTCCCTGCGACGGCCGAACTGGAAGGGAAAGGCCTTGTATTGAAAGGTACCCCTCTGATAAGTTACATTACATTCCAGGCCTCGGAACTTATTATTTTAGAACCTCAAGGCAATAAGGCAAGCCTATGAAGCAGGTGATACTGGGCACGGCAGGCCACATCGACCATGGCAAGACATCCCTCATCAGGGCCCTGACCGGGATCGACACCGATCGGCTCAAGGAAGAGAAACTGCGGGGGATTACCATAGAGCTTGGCTTTGCGCACATGGATCTACCGGGAGGCAACCTGCTGGGAATCGTGGACGTGCCGGGGCATGAGCGCTTTGTAAAGCACATGGTGGCCGGGGCCACGGGAATCGACATGGTGGCCCTGGTGGTGGCGGCAGACGAAGGAGTCATGCCTCAGACGCGCGAACACATGGAAATCTGCGAACTGCTTCGCGTGAAAAAGGGCCTGGTTGTCCTCACCAAGATCGACCTGGTGGAAGATCCCGACTGGGTGGAAATGGTGCGGGAAGATGTGACGGATTTTCTCAAGGGGACATTCCTCGAAGGAGCACCGGTGATTCCCGTCTCCGCCCACACCGGGGAAGGCATCGACCAACTCAAGGAGGAACTCCTCCATCTTTTCAACGAGGTTCAACCCAGGAGTGCCGACGGGCCGTTCCGACTCCCGGTGGACCGCGTTTTCTCCATGCGCGGATTCGGGACGGTGGTGACAGGCACAAGCGCTTCGGGCAGACTCCGCCTGGGAGATCCGGTAGTCGTCTATCCCCTGGGGTACAAGAGCAAGGTCCGGGGACTCCAGGTTCACGGACAGGAGGTGCAGGAGGTTCTCCCAGGGCAGCGCACCGCCGTCAACCTCCAGGGCATGGAACGCGCCCTGGTTCAGCGGGGCCACGTTGTGGCCACCCCCGGTTCCCTGGCGGCAACTCACATGATCGACGTACACATCGAACTCCTGCCCAGCTGCCCCCGCCCGCTCAAGCACAGAGCCAAGATCCGCTTTCACACCGGAACCGCCGAACACATTGCCACCATCGTGCTCCTCGACAGGGTTGAACTGGCAGCAGGCGAGCGCGCCTTCGCACAGATCCGCCTGAATCAACCCGTTGCGGCTCTCCGGGGAGACCGGTTCGTGGTGAGGTCCTATTCCCCTGTGCAGACCATTGGAGGCGGGACGATCCTCCATCCGCTTCCCCGCAAGCACAAGGGGCAGGACAAGCGGGAGGCTGCCAGGACTCTCGGAACCTTGCTCACCAGCGACGAATCCGAGATCGTCCTGTGGCATGTCCGCGACAGCGGCTGGGCGGGGGTGTCCCAGGATGAACTGTCGATTCGAGCCAACGTTTCGGCCAAATCTCTCGAAGGCATTCTTCCCGGGTTCATAAGCCGCAAGAAGATCATCCTGTACGACAAGGAAAACAGAAGACTTCTGGAAGCCGGTGTCCTCGAGGAAATCAAGCAGTCCATTCTCGATACGCTTGCCGACTACCACAGGCGATTTCCGCTCAAGACGGGAATGCCCAAGGAGGAGTTGTCTGCACAGCTCGCCAAGCCCGTGGACGTAAAACTCTACAACTATGTTCTGCGCCGGCTTACCGAACAGGATCTGGTCGTCCAGGAGATGGAATGGGTGCGGCTGGCATCCCACAAGATCGATCTCACGGGCGAGGAACAGGCCATACGGCAGAAGATAGAAAAGGCTTTTCTCGAAGCCGGCCTCCAGCCGCCCTTTCTCAAGGAGATCACCGATAGACTTCCCGGAACGCCGCGGCGCCACCAGGAAGTACTCGAATGGATGGTCTCCCAGTCCATCCTGGTCAAGGCCAAGGAAGATCTGTACTTTCACGTCACCCCCCTCGTGGAACTCCAGCAGCGCCTTGTCTCCTACCTCAAAGAACACGGGGAAATCTCGACACCCCAGTTCAAGGACATGACCCAGGCGAGCCGGAAATATACCATCCCACTGCTGGAATACTTTGACACCCAGAAAGTCACCATACGCATCGGAGATGTGCGACGCCTGCGCGAAGGCAGGGCCTCTTCCTGAACGTGGAACGGCGGAGCCTCCCGCCGAATCGAAAGGAGAACGGAATGCTCAAACACGTGGTATTCATGAAGTTCAAAGGGGGAACCCAGGATTCCGACATTGCCGACCTCGAAAAAAGCCTCGGCGCTCTTCCGGCTGTCATCAGCGAGATCAGAGGCTACGAATTCGGGCGGGATGTCGTTCGTTCGGAGCGATCCTATGATTTTGCACTGGTCTCCACCTTTGAAAACCTCGATGCCATGAAAGCATACCAGGTTCACCCCGATCACCTGGCTGTCCTCGCGAAGGTAAAAGACCTGTGCGACGGCATTCTGGCGGTGGATTTCGAGACGTGATGCTGCCGGCGATGAAAGGCGGGAGGTCTTGAATCGATGCGGACATCCGCACCCGGACACCGTTACGAATACCGGATAGACGAGCATGGAGACTGGTTTTGTGAAGGAAACCCCGTAACCGATCCGGAGCTGTTTCGCATACTCAGTCGTTCTCTTTTCCAGCGCAGCGACGGGTTCTTCATCCGCTGCGAAGGGGAGATTCACCCCGTCCACGTTGCCGATGCGCCCGTCTTCGTGCGATACGTGCACGTGGACGCCGACGTAGCGGGAAATCTTTATCGAGTGGACATCGAGCTTTGCGATGGCCGCAGGGAACCTCTTCGCGCTGATACTCTCACCGTGGCATGCAATGATGCACTGTACTGCCTGGCCACACCGAGGCGCCTCAAGGCACGCTTCGGCAGAACGGCCTACAACGAACTCACCCGCTATCTTCAATCAGACGAAGCCGAGAAAGGTTTCCATTTCGTCATAGGCGGCGTTCGTTACGACATCCGCTCGGAACAGGACTGCGAATCGCTCCCGAACCGCTCCTGAACGGATCCGTCGAGAGCCACAGATCCGCCCGCCTCAAGCCTCCTCCGGCGATTCATAAGCGGTGAGCAGCCGGATGCAGAGGCGCACGCCCACATCGAGTGCCCGTTCGTCGAAATCGAAGAAAGGGGAATGCAGTCCGTGAACGAAGGGCTTCCTCCGAGATCTGCATCCGAGTCGAATGAGCACTCCAGGCCATCTTTCCAGGAAATAGGCGAAGTCCTCGGCACCCATCCGGGGCGGTTCGACGTGCACATGCCCACTGCCCAGCAGAGCCTCGGCATGCCGCAGGACATGATCCAGCATCCGGGGATCGTTCACAACCGGCGGATACCCTGAAGTGATGTCAAATTTCGACGAAACGCCGTGCCCGGCCTCCAATCCCCTGAGAAGACCTTCCATCCGTTCAAGGATCGTGTCCCGCACCTTGCGGTCGAGTGTGCGGATGGTCCCTTCCAGAACGGCTTCCCGCGGGATGATGTTTCGGCCGGTACCGGCATGGAAACGGCCCACGGTCAGTACGGCGGGTTCGAGGGGAGGCAGATTGCGGCTGATGATATCCTGCATCTGCAGAACCAGGTGAGCACCCGCCACCACGGGGTCGACACACAGATGCGGCTGGGCACCATGTCCGCCCTTTCCCACCAGCCTGATCAAGAAATTGTCCGATGCTGCGTTGCTGACACCCGATGCGACTCCGACCTCCCCCACAGGCAGTTCCGGATACATGTGGCAGGCAAAGATTGCTTCCACGGGTTCTGAATCGAATACGCCGGACGCGATCATCTCCCTGGCTCCGGAGCCGCCTCCTTCTTCGGCAGGCTGAAAAATGAAAAGCTTTCTGCCGTGGCCTTTCTGAACCCACCCGTATTCAACAAGCCATCGGATGACCCCGAGAGCGATGGTGACATGGCCGTCATGCCCACAGGCATGCATTATCCCCGGGTGCCTGGATCGATAGGAAACTTCACTGCCTTCCTCGATGGGCAAACCGTCCATGTCCGCTCTCAGAGCCACGGTCGGTCCGGTTTTTTTCGCCTCCAGGCAGGCCACCAGCCCGGTTTTCGCCACCCCGGTTTCGCAGGCGACACCGAGTTCGTCCAGGACTTCTCTTATCCTGGCCGAGGTTTTTTCCTCCTGGTAAGCCAGTTCAGGAATTTCGTGGAAGGTGCGCCGCAGGTGTACGAGCCAGTCATGAAACGGAGTCAGATTTGTCTCGGGCATGCACTGTATCTCCGGAAAGAAAAACCCGCCTTACCGGGTGGGGAAGGCGGGCACATATCATGGAACAAAGCCTTTTCAGGCACCGGGGGTCGAGGAGAACGTGGAGGCAGACGAATAAAGACAGCGCATTCTCCCCCCTCCCGGCCCAGGGTTTCGGAGTCTTTACATTGGAATGTTACCGTGCTTCTTGGGCGGCAGAGCCTGGCGCTTGGACGCGAGTACATCGAATGCCTCGATGAGCCGGGTCCTCGATTCCGAAGGCATGATTACTCCGTCGATGTAGCCGCGCGATGCCGCGATGTAGGGGTTGTAAAGAGCGTTTCGATAGTTATCGATCACTTCCTGGCGTTTTGCCACGGGATCTTCGGCGGAGCTGATCTCCTTGCGGAAGATGACGTTGGCCGCGCCCTCGGCACCCATAACGGCGATCTCGGCCGTCGGCCAGGCCAGGGCGATATCCGCCCCAAGGTCCTTGGAACACATGGCCAGGTAGGATCCACCGTAATCCTTGCGGGTAATCAGGGTGATCTTGGGAACGGTGGCTTCCGAGTAGCACCAGAGCAGCTTTGCGCCGTGGCGGATGATTCCGCCCCATTCCTGCTGCCTTCCGGGCAGGTATCCGGGCACGTCCGCGATGGTCAGCATCTGGATGTTGAAGGCATCACAGAAACGGATAAAGCGGGTGGCCTTGTCCGACGAATCCACATCGAGGCACCCGGCGAGCACTTTGGGCTGGTTGGCGATGATGCCGGTGGGCTTGCCGTTCAGGCGAATGAAACCCACAACCATGTTCATTGCGTAATACTGGTGGATTTCCACGAAATCGCCGTCGTCGGCGATGGCACGGATGACATCCCGCATGTCATAGGCGCCCATGGGATTTTCGGGAATGATGGTATCGAGTTCGGGGCACATGCGGACGGGACTGTCGTCCGTCGGCTTGATGGGTGGATCTTCCATGTTGTTGTCAGGGAAGAAACTCAGGAGGACCTTGATCTCCTCGATGCAGTCGGCATCACTTTCGCAAGCGAAATGAGCCACACCGCTCCTGCTGTTGTGGGTCATGGCGCCGCCCAATTCCTCCTGGGTGATGATCTCGCCCAGCACCGACTTGATGACGTCCGGACCCGTGATGAACATCAGGCCCGTATTCTTCACCATGTAGATGTAGTCGGTCATGGCGGGGGAATAAACCGCGCCGCCTGCGCAGGGACCCATAATGGCGGAAATCTGTGGAATAACTCCGGAGGAAATGGCGTTGCGGTAGAAGATCTGGCCGTACCCGGACAGCGAATCGACTCCCTCCTGGATGCGTGCACCGCCCGAGTCGTTGAACCCGACGAACGGCTTGCCCGCCCTCAGAGCGAGATCCATGACCTTGCAGATCTTCTTGGCGTGCATTTCGCCGAGGCTGCCTGCACGGGCTGTGAAATCCTGGGCAAAAGCAAACACCTGGCGGCCGTTTACCGTCCCGTAGCCGGTAACAACACCGTCCGCGGCAATTTCGACCTTGTCTATCCCGAACAACGTCCCTCTGTGCTTCACAAACATATCGAGTTCGCGGAAGCTACCGGGATCAAAAAAGAGATCTATACGCTCACGGGCTGTCAGCTTGCCTCGTTCACGCTGTTGAGCCACAGCCTTGGCTCCACCCATTTCCTTAATCTTCGCTTCGCGTTCGCGCAGTTCTTTGAGTTTATCAGCAACCCTTCCCATATCAGCTTCTCCTCCATTTCAACATTTAGATAGACCCCTGGTTTGCTTCCATACAAATTTGAACTATTCTAGCGGTTCACGGGTAGTTGTCAAGCGCTTTCCCCCCTTGTTCGTCCAAAGATTCACATTAGCAGTCCGGTCCCCACAAAAATCCTTCCAGATCGGCATTTGGCACAATGAACCAGGTATTCCTTGCACAGAGTCGAACAAAAAGAAGGAGGAGCACCCGCATTCGAAGGCCGGGCCAGGATATGCAGCCGTTTAACCGGCTTTGCATCCTGCTTCACCCCCCTTTATTCATCATGATAATTTTCACGATAACCCCCATCCCCGGTACCATTCGGCCGCCCAAACGATCCGTACAGGGACTTCGACGAGGCACAAAACCCGGGGTTGCCGGCCGGAACGACAGCGCACCACGAAGGGTTCGTGCCGTGGACTGTTAGAGCCGGGATGGCATCTTCGCGTTGCGGGATTCGGGAACATGGAGCACTTCGAACCCCCGGTCCTTCGCCTTCTGCCACATCAGGCGACTGTCCTGACGCCTCCCGGGATCGTCCTTCACGACGAAGTGCAGCACGCAGTCGAAACGAGCCATGAAATCCAGGCTGCACCCCGCATCGCACACCAGCACGTCCATGGGTCCCAAAGGCACCTCGCCCACGGTGATCAGCACCTGGTGAACGGAGGCGCCTTCTTCGCCCGGCACATGGATGCCGTGAGGCACAAAACTCGACTCCGAAAAAGTCCAGAGCATCTGGTCCAGATGCCGGGCCGCCATCCCGGATTCCGCCAGCACCTGGACCTTCCTGCCGCTTTCATGGCAGTGTTCGACCCACCGGCACAGCAGACTTCTGTGTTCCGCGGCCGAGGTTTCGATAAAATAGATTCTCGTTCGGAGCATCGGCATATTCAGCATGTAAGGTGAAAGGCGCCGGCCACGAAACCGCCGCTCTCCCGCAGGCGATTGAACGTCCGTACCGCCTCCGCCGTAGGCTCTTCCACCAGCTCGATCCCCGCCTCGAGAAGCACCGCCTTCAGGGATTCAGCCACCCGCATCCGGCCGGGCTGCCCGGTCCCCACAACCAGGCAGCGGGGCTTCATCACAAGAATATCCATAATATCGTCAGCCGCGACCTCGTGCCCCTCTCTGCGCCACCAGCCATCGACCACTTCATCGTTCACGATCTTGAGGTCGCCGTGATATTCCCTGCCTCGCACCCTCATGGTGCCGAATCGATATTCTTCAATCACGATCAACTCCCGGTATCGGGACAAGAGTGAAGCAGAAAGCAGGATTGCCGGCTCTCGTGCCGGAATTCTCCCTGCCTATGCGTTGCAGATCTTATGGACCGCTTCCGTCGAATCCGGTCCGAAATACCTGCCCATATCCTCGAAAAACGACCGCGACGGATTGACCAGGAGTTTGGAATTCAGGGCAATGACCGCCTCGCCCTTGCCATCCACCACCACGTGCAGAAAGGTCGGGCATTCTCCCGGGTGGCTCAGAAGCAGGTGACGGAGCCGCGACAGGCCGTCCCGGTCGATCTTGTCGGCATTCAAACGGATGCGCACGGATTCCACGGTCTGCATTTCGGCATCATCCAGGGTGAGAATATGATTGGCGATGATCTTGGACCCCTTTTCATCGTGCTGGACCTTCCCGATCACCACCAAGGGCTCGTCTGCGTCCAGCAGGTGCCGGGACTGTCCGAAAACCTCAGAGAAGGCCACGATCTCGACCAGGCCCTCCTTGTCCTCGAGGGACAGAAAGGCCATGCGATCACCCCGCTTGGTGGTGAGTTCCTTCACGATGCTCAACATTCCGCTGATCACCACCTCGGCGCCTTCCCTTTTCTCCTTCACCGCCTGGCTGTCCGTGGTGCACAGCCCCGCCAGTCGATCCGCGTAATGATCCATGGGGTGCCCCGATATGTAAAAGCCGAGCGCCTCCTTTTCGTACTGGAGGGTGACCCGCCGGTCCCAGGCGGGTACGTCAGGCAGTTCGGGGACCGGACTCTTCCGCGAAGACATCAGAAGATCGAACATGTTCATCTGGCCCGCCTGGCGGTCGCGCTGGATGACCTGCGACTTCTCAAGGGCATCATCCAGGGCGGCCAGAAGCCGTGATCTCCCGGAAGTGATGGAATCGAACGCTCCACACTTGATCAGCTGCTCGATCACCCTCCTGTTCACCTTTTGAGTGTCAACTCTTCGGCAGAAATCGTGCAGCGATTCGAAGGAGCCTTCCTCGCGTCGACCATGGATGATCGTCTCGATTGCCGCCTCACCCACATTCTTCACCGCTCCAAGCCCGAAGCGTATTCTGCCCTCCACGACCGTGAAATCCCTGTTGCTGGCATTGACGTCCGGAGGAAGGATTTTGATTCCCATCTCCCTGCATTCGTTGATGAGTCTGACCACCTGGTCGGAGTTGCTGAGAAAGCTGTTGAGCAGGGCGCCCATGAATTCGACGGGATAATGGGCCTTCAGGTAGGCGGTCTGGTAGGCTATCAAGGCATAGGCGGCGCTGTGAGACTTGTTGAACCCGTACCCCGCGAACTTTTCCATCAGATCGAAGATGTGATTGGCCTTGGAAAGTTCGATCGCGTTTCGGGTGGCGCCCTCCACGAACCTTTTTCGCTGAGCCTGCATCTCCTCGGGCTTCTTCTTGCCCATGGCCCGCCTGAGGATATCCGCCTCGCCAAGGGTATAGTCCGCCAGCACGCTGGCGATCTTCATCACCTGTTCCTGGTAGAGGATCACTCCGTACGTGGGTTCGAGGATCGGGCGAAGGGCCTCAATGTCGTAACTGATCTCTATCTTTCCATGTTTGCCCTGAATATAGTTTTCGACCATCCCGCTTTCGAGGGGACCCGGCCTGTATAGGGCGACCAGGGCCACGATGTCCGCGAAGCTTTCCGGCTTGAGGCGCACCAGGATGTCCCTCATTCCCGAACTCTCCAGCTGGAACACCCCCGTGGTGTCTGCCCGGCCGAGCAGGGTGTAGGTGGCCGGATCATCCAGCGGGAGGGCATCCATGTCGAGTCGCACGCCATGGTTGGCGTCGATGAGCTGCACGGCGTTGCTGATCACCGTGAGGTTCCTCAGCCCGAGAAAATCAAACTTGATCAGCCCGGCCTTCTCCACGAATTTCATGGAATACTGGGTCACCACCTCGTCGTCCTGCCCCTTGTAGAGGGGCATGTATTCCACTATAGGCTTGTCGGCCATCACGACGCCCGCCGCGTGGGTGGAAGCGTGGCGGGTAAGTCCTTCCAGTGCGAACGCGATTTCGAAGAGTTCTCTCAGCTGCGGGTCGTCCCGCTGCTGCTCCCCCAGCCGCGGTTCCAGCTGGAAGGCTTTTTCGAGGGTTATCCCCGGAGACGCCGGGATCAACTTGGCGATCCGGTCCACTTCATTATACGGCATGGCAAGAGCACGCCCTACATCGCGAATGACCGCTCTCGCCTGCATTGTCCCGAACGTGCTGATCTGGGCTACTCGATCCTTGCCGTATTTCTCGGACACATAGCGAAGAACTTCCTCCCTTCCATGGATGCAGAAATCCACGTCGATATCCGGCAAACTGATGCGTTCGACATTGAGAAAGCGTTCGAATATGAGGCCATGCTCGATGGGATCCAGGTCCGTGATGTTCATCACATAGGCGACCAGGCTGCCGGCGGCGGACCCTCTTCCCGGTCCGACGGGAATTCCCCTGTTTTTCGCATAGTTGATAAAATCGGCAACAATCAGGAAATAGGCGGAAAAACCCATCTCCTCGATCACCTTCATCTCGTACCCAAGCCGGTCTTCGTACTCCTTCTGCTCCCGTTCCGAAAACCCCGGCTGCCTCCTTCCGATCGCCTGCATACGTCGTTCAAAGCCGTCCCAAACCGTCTTTTCGAATCTCTCCTGAAGGCTCTCTCCGGGTTCAAGTGGAAACACCGGAAAGTGGTGCTTTCCAAACTCGAGTTCCAGGTCGCAGCGTTCTGCAATGGCCAGCGTATTCTCGATAGCCTCCGGGACATGGGAAAATTCACGGGCCATCTCCTCGGGAGACTTGAAATAGAGATGATCGGTCTGAAATTTCATGCGCTTCTCATCGAGGATCGTTTTGCCCGTCTGGATGCACAGAAGGATCTCGTGCGCCCGTGCGTCGCTCTTGCGCAGGTAGTGGCAGTCGTTTGTGGCGACAACGGGCAGACCGGTCTCACGGCCGAGGCGAACAAGGGCATCATTTACCCTTGCCTGTTCGGGAATACCATTGGCCTGAAGTTCCAGGTAGAAGTTGCCGGGGCCGAAGATATCCGCAAACTGCAGAGCCGCCTTTCGGGCGGCATCTTCCTGGTTCCTGAGAATGAGAGTGGCGATCTCCCCTTTCAGACAACTCGACAGTCCGATCAGTCCTTCACTGAATTGCCCCAGAATCTCCTTGTCTATGCGCGGCTTATAATAGAAACCCTCGAGGTACCCCGCGGACACCAGCTTCAACAAGTTGCGGTAACCGCGGATATCCCTGGCGAGCAGCACGAGGTGAAAACTGCGGTCGTCCTCCGAACTCCCGCTGTTCGCGTGCCTTCCCTGGCGTTCTTTGCGACTCCGGGGCGCCAGATACGCCTCGCAGCCGATGATCGGTCTGACTCCGGCCTCCCTGGCATATTCATAGAATTCCAGCGCGCCGAACATGTTCCCGTGATCCGTGACGGCAACAGCCGGCATGCCGAAACTGCGAACGCTCTCCATCAAATCCTTCAGGCGAATCGCGCCATCCAGCAGGCTGTACTGCGTATGCACGTGAAGGTGTACAAACGAATCCATAATGGGCACTCTTTCCATGTCTGCCTGTCCGCCGCGCCGAACAGGCCGATACGATTCACGCCGGGCACGGGAAGGGTAAATCCCATGTCTGCCCTGTCTCTTCCAGTATCCGGCATTCCCCCCCAACGCGAGGGATTCGAAAATTCCCGTCCAGCCAACGGTTCAGGAAGCCATCCGGGCGCGCTGGGAACGCTTTTCCCATTCGCCCCCCCTCCCCTGCAACCGCCTCAAAGCCTCGAAACTGACCCTGGCGATTATACCTGTTCAACACACGGATTTCGACCGAAAAGCATTCGAACCCCGGGATGGCATGTCTTCACACAAGCCGGCGCCGGTGGCAACCGACATGGAAACCCGGTCAGTCGGGCATCATTGTCCACCCGTGTTGGGAACCGCCACAGGCTGTTCTTAAGGTTCTTCATAAACGCGTACCCGGACAGCTGTCGCACAAAGGTGGAATAAACCCGCAACAACGTCGTTCCCACCACAACGGTGGCGGGAATGACATCCTGATGCCATCGATCCTTTTTTTCTCCCTTGTCCAGTCCTGATGCAAGTTGACGGCTTCCCAGGAATGATGGTAAGTATTATGTTAAATTAACAAGCATTATTGCTCTCTATCCTGCTTCGAGGCGGTGTTGCCGCAGGCGTTCATTCTGAACAATCTTTCGAGTTCTGAACGGGCAGACAGAATTCACACCCGCTTTCACTCAAGCGATACTCCAGAGTACGACGTTTCCTTGGTTCATCCGGCAAACTTCCATGAGCCGTGGAGTCACAAACTGCTGTGAAAACAGGTCGAGCCGGGATGAGACTCCGGTTGAATGGACAGAACCAAACCGGGACGATAACCATGACCCGAAATATTGATGCCATGGAACTCGTGGCAAACAGGACCGAGTTCAGCGGGCACAGCAAACAGTCGGCCAGGCCACGCACATAAGACTCTCGATCAGCTGATCTCAAAGAAATCGGGCCAAACGGTCCCGGCATTTTCTTGTAAGCGCGTTCCGGACAGTTGTCGCGCAAAGGTGAAATACACCTGCAACAACGTCATTCCCGCGAACGGTCATACAAAGGCGGGAATCCAGGAAAGGTGACTGCTTATGGCCAGACAGTTTATTGCATTCATCGTGGCAGGCGGAGCAAACGGCACGCCGTACGTCGGTGTAACATGGTAAAGAGCATGGAAGACAAGACGGATGGAGCAAGGCAATTCCGGGTGGACAGATCCTTGCGGTGCGATCTGCGCTTGGACTGGATTCCCGCCTTTCGCGGGAATTCGCTGTGATCTTCGCGCAAATGACGTTGTTGCGGGAATGACGTCTTGATGCCGAATGACGTTGTGATGCCATCGATCTTTTGCGTGAAAAGCACCGGAGGTACTCGTTTGCCTGATGAACCGTTTCTCTTGGGTTTCGAGGCAGGCATGGATTCATGACGGCGATCGCCCGGAGGACCCCTGAACAGGGAGGGTCAGAAGGCCCGTATCCATACCAGCAGGGACGGACGGCATGCAGGCGTGCCGAAAACCCGGGAACCGCCCTGCCTGGCCTCTCTGTATGGAACGACACCGACTGAAAGGAGAAGTCACAATGAACACGCAACGTTTTGGAGTTATGACCATTGCACTGGGTGTCGTTCTGCTGCTTGCATCGAACGTGCAGGCAACACCCCAGCAGGGATCGGGTGACCTTCCGCCCCCCGGAACCATCCTCGTCACACCCGAAGGGGCGATACCGCCGTCTCACGGCCATTCACCTCCCCCCAGAACTCCATCCTCCCCCCCCAAGGTCCGCACCCCCCATCACCCGACCCCCGGAACCGGTCATCCGTCTCACGGCCATTCACCTCCCCCCAGAACTCCATCCTCCCCCCCCAAGGTCCGCACCCCCCATCACCCGACCCCCGGAACCGGTCATCCGACCTCTCCACCTCCTCCCACGAGACGGCCCGATCGTTTCAAGATCGAAAGTCAGCTGCAGCAGGCTCACAAGAGCAGGGTCAGCAACATAAACGCCAGATACAACGGCCAGATAGGCGGCCTGGAGGGTAGGATATCGGACTTGAGGTATCATCAGACGCACGACAGGCCAGGCAATTACGACCTGTATGAGCGGCAGATCCGGCAACTGGAGAACCAGATCGAGAGGCTGCGAGACGAGAGGCAACAGCGGATCGAGGATTCGCGGGACCTGATGAACAGGCAGCTTCACCAGCTGTGGAATTCGCCGTAGCCATGGGAATACCTGGGCTTTCGGGTCGGGCTTGCCCGTTGTCCAGAATTCACGCGGCAAGGCAGCCGAGACCCGCCTGATTTGTCTTGAACGGAAGCAAGGCCGAAAAAGGTATGGACACCCGCCTTCCTTCGTCTTTCGCTTTGAAGTTCCAGGCAATTTCATCTTGACTTCATCTGCGGGCATCGGCTAGGATTCGTTTGTTACGGGCTAACAGGCGGGTGTAGCTCAGCTGGTAGAGCACAAGCTTCCCAAGCTTGGGGTCGCGGGTTCGAATCCCGTCGCCCGCTCCAGTCTGTCTGAGGTATTCCTTCTCGACGAAGGCTTCCCTTCTTGAGGTGGCAGCAGGCGCGGATACAAGGTGCCGTCAGGTTCACTTCGATTAGTGGATGACAATACTTGCGGATTCTCATTGGCTCTCAAGAGAAACCTCTGGTAATCAAGCGTACATTATTGTCGAGTCTGCTGAGAGAAGTGGGTGCAGTGCCCGCTTTTTTTGTTTTTGGGAGCAGGAATTACGGTGGAGAAAGTGGAGCTTAAGCCGGGGACCGGCACAAGAGATGAGCCGCTCATCGACCGGATATGGAGTCTCCTGGAACCGGTGGCGAGGTCGGAAGGGATGGAGATACTGGAGGTCGAGTATCGTCGGGAATCGATCGGCTGGGTGCTTCGCCTGTTTATCGACCGGGAGGAGGGGGTTTCCGTGGATGACTGTGCCAGAGTGAGCCGCGTGGCAGGGGATTTGCTCGACGTGTCTGACATGATCCCCAATCCGTACCACCTGGAGGTTTCTTCGCCGGGATTGAACAGGCCCTTGCGCAAGTGGGAGCATTTTCAGATGCATCTTGGCAGGATCATTGATTTGCGCACTGCCACGGCGATCCGGAATCGGCGTAAATTTAAGGGGATATTGAAGGAAGTCGATCCGGAAAAGGTTATAATGGATTGCGACGGACAGGTATACGAGATTCCTCACAGCATCGTGGAACGTGCGAGGCTGTGCTACAACGAGTCCGTCGAACGGTAGTATCCCTGTAAGACATTATTGATTCCTGACTTCGGATGCGGTCTTTTTCGAAAGGACCTTTTTGGGAGATGACACATTATGGCCAGTGAACTTAAGCGGTTGATCGATCAGGTCAGTCGGGAAAAAGGGATCGACCGCCAGACATTGATCCACACACTGGAAGATGCCATAAAATCAGCAATAAAGAAGAAGTACGGTTCCAGGCTCGACCTGGACGTGACGTTTAACGAGGAATTCGGAGAAATCGAGGCCTTTCTGTTCAAGGAGGTCGTCGAAGAGGTGACCGATCCCGACAAGCAGGTTTCGATGGAAGAAGCTCTGCGGCTCGATCCCGAGAGTCAGTTGGGCGATGAACTTGGAATACGCATGGATACGGAGACCCTGGGCAGGATTGCGGCCCAGTCCGCAAAGCAGGTGATCATCCAGAAGATGAAGGATGCCGAGCGGGAAGTGGTTTATGACGAATTCAAGAGCAGGAAGGGAGAGATCTGCCACGGGATCGTTCAGCGTGTGGACAAGAGCGGCATTGTGGTCAACATGGGCCAGGCGGAAGCCATACTGCCCGTGAAGGAGCAGATTCCAAGGGAAGTCTTCCGTCAGGGTGATCGAATCAGGGCTTATGTTCTGGACGTGAAGAAGATCAGCAAAGGCCCCCAGGTCGTTCTCAGCCGTACGCACCCGCATTTTCTCATCCAGTTGTTTCATTCTGAGGTGCCCGAAATCGCCGAGGGGATTGTGAGCATCATCAGTGCAGCCCGGGAGCCGGGATCCAGGGCAAAAATCGCGGTTATTTCCAAGGATTCGGATGTAGACCCGGTGGGGGCGTGCGTGGGAATGAAAGGGACCCGGGTACAGAACGTGGTGCAGGAGCTCAGAGGAGAGAAGATCGACATCGTCCCCTGGAACATGGATCCTGCCAAGTTCGTGGTCAACGCCCTTGCGCCGGCCATTATATCGAAAGTGATCATTGATCAGGCCAATCGCAGCATGGAAGTCATCGTTCCCGACGACCAGCTTTCACTGGCTATCGGCAAGCGCGGCCAGAACGTCCGCCTGGCTTCCAGGCTCACCAACTGGCGTATTGATGTGAAAAACGAAAGCCGATACGAACGCCAGAAGCAGGCAGGATACCAATCGTTGCTTCGCATCGGCGGTCTCGAGCCCGAACTGGCCGATCGGCTGTACGAGGCGGGGATCATTTCGCTGCAGGAATTCACCGAAGCCAGCCTGACCGAACTGGAAGATCTCACAAGGCTCCCTCAGGCGGTCCTGGAAGGGATGCTCGCCGAGGCCGCCAGGCTGCTTTTGGAGCAGGAATCGGTCCAGGCGGAAGATGTTGACGAAACCGGGGAGTCCGGGGATGACCGGGAGGAGATCCAGGATTCCAAACAGGCTCAGGGGGAAACCGTTCAGGAGCAGGTGCCTGGTGAGTGAAACCGAACGACCGGGGTCACGTGCCCATCCGAACATGCGTGGTTTGCGGAGACAGGAAACCCAAGAACGAACTTCTTCGTGCAGCCCTCAAGTCCGAGGAGAGGTCTATTGTATTGGATCGCGATCAGAATCTGGGAGGCCGTGGCGCTTACGTCTGCCCAGACTGCTTACCCCGAATGCGTTTTACCAAGAGGGTTCAGAAGGCCTTCCGTTATAAGGCCGAACGACTGGATCCCGAAATTCTGCTCGAACAGTCAGCACGTTGAGCAGACAGGATGGATTGATTGATCAAAGAAATATTCAACCCCTCACTTTCCCCGGCCGGCGGGGGCCTGAATTGGGTGGGACAGGAGACCGGCAACGCTTCCTCGTCTCGTTCCCCAATTCCCCCCTTGCGGCCTTCGGGAGATGTGGCGACCGCGTTCCTCGAGGTCGAAAGCATTTCGCACTTATCCCGCCGGCCCTGCACCGGACCGGACAGGAAAGCAGAAGGGGTGGCCTCATAAATGAGATTACGTAAAGAAGTCATTTGTATGATAAGGGGGAAGTATTCATGACGCGAATGAGGGTGCACGAGCTTGCGAAAGAACTCAACATGAACAATAAGGACCTGATTGATCGCATTCTGAAGTTGGGGATTCAGGTCAAGAACCACATGAGTACTTTGACCGACTCCGCCGTAACCAAGATTCGACAGCAGTTCAGCGAGAGCAGGGCAGAACAGGTCGAAGAGAAGCGGATCGGGAGGGCCGTCATCCGAAGGCGGAAGAAACCGGCTGAAGAAGAGAGCCGGCCCGCGGAAGAAGCCGCCCCGGAAGGGCTCGTCGAGGCCGCGGCTTCGGCGGAAATCGCTCAAATCCCCGAATCCCCCTCCATGCCTGCCAGGGAACTTCCTGGAATGCCGATCGAGACTGAACCCGAGGCGGCCCCTCAACCTCCCGTCACTGCGCGGGAGCCGGAAGCGGAAGAGCGGACAGTCGCGGAAATCGAACCCGCCGAGCTTGTTGAGGAGGCGGCTGCCCAGCCCGAGGCACTGGCGAAGACGGCCGAGGCGGCTGCATCATCGGAGCCCGGGCGTTATGAGGCGAAGGCCGCAGCCGTCGAACCTTCCGTACTCGAGGGACCCGCGCAGGCGGCAGCAGTTCCGGAAGCCGCTGCGCAGCCTGAAGAACTTAAACTCCGGGAGGAGCCCTCCCTCGAACGCGCTCCCGAGAGCGAACTGATGCCACCACCTTCCCCTTCACCGCTCGAAACCGAACCTTCATCCGAACCTGCCGCGGGGCATCCGGCTGCGGCGGAAGAGGAAGAAGAGGAAGAGGAGGGAGCTCGCGCCAAGCCCAGGAAGGCAAAGAAACGAAGGCGGAAGAAGGCCCGCAAGGACGAGCCCGCACGGATCATCAAGCTGCCCGAAATCATGCCCGAAGAACCCGAGGAGGAAGCGGAGCTGCCTCAGCACCTGGCCGCCAAGCTCCAGGTGAAGACGGAAGAAACGGAGACCAAGGAGCCTCCGCGCAAGAAGAGGATCAAGACAGCCGAGGAATTCGAACGGGAGGCCGCGGAAAAGAAGGCTCGTGCACCTCGTCGCAAGGAGGTTTTTGAACGCGAAGACCTCTATTCCAAGAAGGAAATCGCTGCGCAGGAGGACCGTGGTCGACAGATGCGCGGCGAGAAAGGCAGACCCCTTCTCAAGGAAGTGCCCCGGCCCGATCTGGCCGTACCCAAACCAGGAAAGCGCAAAGTGAAAGTCGACGAGGCCATCACTATCTCGAACCTTGCCAAACAGATGGGCATCAAGGCGGGCGAACTCATCAAGAAACTGCTCCTGCTCGGAATGCCCGCCAACATCAACCAGGCTATCGACTTCGAGACCGCGTCACTTCTCGCCTCGGAATTCGAGTACGACGTTGAAAGGGTGGGTTTCGAGGAAGAAGGAATTCTCCAGGTGCGCGAAGACCTCGTCGAAGAACTTCAGCCCAGGCCTCCCGTGGTTACCGTCATGGGACACGTCGACCACGGCAAGACTTCTTTGCTGGATGCCATCCGGGACACCAATGTCATTGAAGGCGAAGCAGGCGGGATTACTCAGCACATCGGCGCCTATTATGTAAAGCTTCCCAATGGCAATGTAGTGTTCCTGGACACTCCGGGACACGAAGCTTTCACTTCCATGAGAGCCCGGGGGGCCAAGGTGACCGACCTGGTCATCCTGGTGGTTGCAGCGGACGACGGCGTTATGGAACAGACCGTGGAAGCCATCAACCATGCCAAGGCTGCCGAGGTGCCCATTATCGTGGCCATCAACAAGATCGACAAGCCCAACGCCAACGTCGACCGGGTCAAGAGGGAGCTTGCGGACCACGGACTCATTCCCGAGGAATGGGGAGGCAACGTGACCATGGTGGAAATTTCCGCTAAGAAGCGCACGGGCATCGACGAACTCCTCGAAATGGTTCTCCTCCAGGCCGAACTCCTGGAACTCAAGGCCAATCCCAATAAACCGGCAAGAGGCAGGGTGATCGAGGCCAAGCTGGACAAGGGGCGCGGGCCCGTGGCAACGATCCTGATCCAGGAGGGCACCTTGAAGACCGGGGAAGTCTACCTGTGTGGAGTCAACTCCGGGCGTGTTCGCAATATGTTTAACGACCGCGGGCAGAAATTGGAGGCGGCAGGGCCGTCGATGCCCATCGAGGTCCTCGGGCTTTCCGGAGTCCCCAATGCGGGAGACGACTTCATTGCTCTGACCGACGAGAGGCAGGCGAAGATGATCGCCGAGCACAGGATGGCCAAGCTTCGCCAGAAGGAACTTTCCCGCACGGGCAAGGTTACACTGGAAAGCCTGTTTGAACAGATCCAGGAAGGTGAGGTCAAGGAACTCAAGATCATCCTCAAGACCGACGTGCACGGCTCCCTCGAGGCCATCCGGGAATCTCTTCTGAAACTCTCGACGCCCGAGGTCAAGGTGAACGTCATTCATTACGGTACGGGAGCCGCCACGGAAACCGATGTCATGCTGGCTTCCGCCTCCAACGCCATAGTGATCGGTTTCAATGTTCGTTCGGAATCCAAGGTGCATGAACTCGCGGAACAGGAGAAGGTGGATTTGAGGTCCTACGACATCATCTACCAACTCCTCAACGACGTCAAAGACGCCATGGTCGGGATGCTCGAACCCGTCTACCAGGAACACGTCATCGGCCGAGCCGAGGTGCGCCAGACGTTCCAGGTGCCCAGAATAGGAATGATCGCCGGCAGCTATGTACTCGACGGACGCGTGGAACGTGGAGCCAGGGCGAGAGTCCTGCGCGACCAGGTCGTGGTCTACGACGGCAAGGTCGGGTCTCTGAGGCGGTTCAAGGACGACGCCAAAGAGGTGAAGGCAGGGTTCGAATGCGGCATCGGCATCGAGAACTTCAATGATATCAAGGTAAACGACATCCTTGAAGTGTACGAACTGCAGGAAGTGAAGCCCGTGCTCGAGAGTGAAAGCGACAGGAGAGTGGGACACTGACGAACCATGACTGTAGCCGTTGCCCGCATCACTTTCAGAATCCACGGAAACCAGTCGTTGAAAGACAAGCGCAAGGTGGTGAAAAGCATCATCGATAAGAGCCGCCACCGATTCAATGTTTCCGTGGCCGAGGTGGCCGACCAGGATGTACATCAGAGAGCCGTCATAGGGGTTGCGGCGGTCGGCAGTGACGGACGGACTTTGAACTCGCTTCTCGATCGCATTGTGGATTTCATGGAATCCCTGGGCTTGGCCGACCTGACAGACCGAGAAATCGAACTCATCCCCCTCGGCGGTTGAGAGGGGCCGCACACAGTGGCTTACCTCGGCATGCCGGTGAAGGATAACGTTATGGATTACAAGAGGTCGGACCGCATAGCCGATCTGCTGCAGCAGGAAATCGCCGAACTGCTCCTTCGCCGTGTGAAAGACCCGAGGGTTGCCGGAATCACGATTACGGGAGTCGACGTAACGTCGGATCTGCAGAATGCAAAGATCTTCTACTGTCTCATGGGCACACACGGCGAGCAGGAAAGGGCACACGCTTCGGAAGGATTGAAGAAGGCCGCGGGGTTCATTCGTCAGGAACTGGGAAGGCGTCTGTACATGAAGCACGTACCCCGCCTCGATTTTCGCTACGACACCTCTTTCGAGTACGGGGACAAGATAGAAAGACTGCTGAAAAAACTGCATGAAGATGAATGAACCTGGAAACCGCAGCCTGAACGGCATTGCCGCCGCAATCAGGCAGAATCGGCGTTTTCTCGTCGCCACCCACGTTCGCCCCGACGGCGATGCCCTCGGATCGCTGCTCGGCTTGACGTCCATCTTGAGGAAGGCGGGCAAGGAAGCCGACCCCTACTGCAGGGACTCTTTGCCTCCGGGCTACGAATTCCTCGACGGAGCGGATTCCATCAGGCATGTCTGCCATGATTCGTCGCGCTACGATGCGGCTATCCTGGTGGATTGCGGAGACTTCGAGCGCGTCGGCACAGAACTCGCCGACAGCATACGCCCTGTCTCTCTTCTCATGAACATCGACCACCATGTCGCCGATTCGCCGTTCGGAGACGTATTCTGGGTGGAGACAAGGGCCAGCAGCACGTGTGAGATGCTCTACAGGCTGAGCAGCAGCCTCGGGGTGCCGTTGGATCCGGCCATTGCCACTCACCTTTACACGGGGGTACTCACCGATACGGGGTCTTTCAGGTTTGCCAATACCAGCCGGTCCGTCCTGGAAATCGCCGCCGACCTGGTGGGCGCAGGAGCCCGTCCCGCGTTTATCGCCCAGCAGGTGTACGATTCCGCATCACCTCGCCGCCTTCAGCTGCTGGCCAGAGTCCTTTCGACCGTCTCCTTCCTCGCCGAAGATCGAATAGCGACGGCGGAGCTGAGTCAAAGGATGTTCGAGGAGACGGCCACGTCCCCCATGGACAGTGAGGGGTTTATCAACGAGCTCAGGTCGGTGAAGACCGTGCAGATGGCTATCCTGTTCCGGGAGGAAAGCAACGGAATGGTGCATGTGAGCCTCAGATCCAAGGGAAACATCGATGTGGCGGGTCTTGCTCACAAGCACGGTGGAGGCGGACATCGGCAGGCGGCCGCCTGCCGCATTCGAGGCAGCCTTCACGCGGTTCGGTCCAGGTTCGCCGTCGAGGCGATGAGTTACCTGTCATGAACGACACGCCTTTCACGGACTTCTGCAACCCCCCGGATTCAACGGACCTCGGCCAGGCACATTCCGAGCGGGTAATCCCTTCCAATGCCTGCGGCGTAATCGTCCTGGACAAGCCGGAAGGCATGACCTCATCGGCCGTCGTCCAATGGGTCAGGAAGCGCCTTCACATCAAGAAAACCGGGCACTGCGGAACACTCGACCCGTTTGCAACCGGTGTCCTCCTGGTTTGCATCAACCAGGCCACCCGCATCTCCGACCAGTTTCTTGACCAGGACAAGGAATACCTCTTCACCCTGCACCTCGGGGTCGAAACCGATACCCTGGACAGGACCGGTACGGTGACCCGGGTTTACGACGGAGCCGCCTGTTCCGTCGAGGAACTGCGCGAGGCGATGAATCGTTTTCGAGGCACATTTGTCCAGAAGGTTCCCCGTTATGCCGCAGTCAAGATCCAGGGAAAGCGCCTGTATCAACTCAGCAGGCAGGGTATAGCCTTCGAGCCTCCCAGCCGCGAAGTGCATGTCCGGTCCATCGAACTGATTTCCTATGAATGGCCGCATGCCGTCATGAAGGTTTCCTGCTCCAAGGGAACCTACGTGCGCCGGCTCGCATCGGACATCGGCCGCATTCTCCAGTGCGGCGCTCACGTGAGCACCCTGCGGCGCACCGCCAGCGGCTCTTTTTCCGTCGAGCAGGCTCTGACCCTGGATAGGCTCGAACGCCATGCGATGGATCCGGCCCGGTGTGCCGCGTTCGTCTCCATGGCCGAAGCCCTCGAACACCTTCCGGCCGTGACGATGGGAGACGAGGCCATGCTGGAACGTCTCAAGAACGGCTGCCTGGATTCCGCTTGGATTGCGGAACACCTCCAGGTTTTCGGCGGATGCGGAACACCGGTCCGCATCCTGACACCCCGTCGCCTTCTTGCCGCCCTCTGGTGGCCGGACAGGGACGAAGAAAAAGAACGTCGATTACGAGTATTTCACTTTTGAAGGGATCCGTTTCACGGCCGTGCTGAATCATTTCTCAAAGGGCGACTCAATGAAGACAACGCCCCGATGGAACCCGATGAACCCGGCTGCCGTGGAAGGTGATCAGCAGGCGATCGACCAACCAGTCCATTGGAACGTTACGTACAACAACACAGGAGGACAGACCGTGGCAATGACCCCCGACCGTAAGAAGGAGATCATCGAAGACTTCAAAATGCATCAGGTGGATACGGGCTCACCCGAGGTTCAGATAGCGCTTCTCAGCGAGAGAATCACTTACCTGACGGAGCATTTTAAACTTCACAAGAAGGACCATCATTCCCGCAGAGGCCTCCTCAAGCTGGTCGGCCAGCGAAGGCAGCTGTTGAATTATCTGAAGAAGAAGAATATGGAACGATACAACACCATCATCGAACGCCTCGGCTTGCGTCGTTAGGTTTCCATCCATTCAGCCGAGCAGTTTGATGAACATTGATTTTCCAGGTGGCGCCTCTATCGCTATTAAGAAGAAGGATATTCCAATTATGAAACACTCAGTGCAGGTGGAGGTAGGCGGACGTCCGTTGATTATCGAATGCGGCCGGATCGCTCGTCAGGCCAGTGGTTCCGTGGTTTTGAAGTATGGAGACACCGTCGTTATCGTTGCGGCGACGAAAGAGGATCGCACCCGGGAAGGAATCGACTTCCTTCCCCTGATGGTGGATTATCAGGAGATGAGTTATGCGGCCGGCCGTATTCCCGGAGGCTTTTTCCGCCGTGAGATCGGGCGCCCGAGCGAAAAGGAAACCCTGACTTCCCGGCTCATCGACCGCCCCATTCGTCCTTTGTTTCCCAAGAAATACACTTTCGAAACACAGGTCATCGCGACGGTCATGTCCGTGGACCACGAAAACGAACCGGACGTAGTGGCATTGACGGGGGCATCAGCCGCCCTGCACATCTCTCCCGTGCCTTTTCAGGGACCTGTTGCAGCCGTGCGCGTTGGACGCATCAACGGGGAATACGTCATCAATCCCAATTCCAAGCTGCTGCAAGACAGCGACATGAACGTCGTGGTGGCGGGCACTCGGGATGCAGTCATCATGGTCGAAGGCGGGGCTAGTTTTGTTTCGGAGGCGGACATCGCCGAGGCGATCCATCTCGGGCATCAGGCCATCCTGCCCATTCTGGATGCCCAGGACGAACTGAGGCGCCTCGTTGGCACCGTGAAGGAAGCTCCTCCCGTGGTCGAAACGGACCAGGCCCTGGTCGACTCCGTCTACCGCCTGGCTTCGAAGGATATGCGCGACGTCATGTCTACCGCGGATAAACTGCTGCGCCGCGACAGAAAGAAGCAGCTCAAGGAGAAAGTGAAGTCCGAACTTGCCGTCGAATTCTCCGACCGTGAGAAGGAAATCAACCGGATACTCGAAGACATCGAGCGGGAAGTGGTACGAAAGATGATGGTCGAGGAAGGCCGTCGAATCGATGGACGACGTTTCGATGAAATCCGTCCCATCAGCATCGAGGCCGGCATACTTCCCCGGACACACGGATCTGCACTGTTTACGAGGGGGGAAACCCAGGTCATGGCCGTAGTCACCCTCGGTTCCTCTTCGGATGAACAGAAGATTGAAGCCCTGGCCGGAGAAACCTTCAAGTCTTTTATGCTTCATTACAACTTTCCACCGTACTGTGTGGGTGAAGTAAGGCCGTTGAGGGGGCCGGGGCGCCGGGACATCGGGCATGGAGCTCTGGCTGAACGGGCCGTCAAACAGGTGCTCCCCAGGGATGGAGAATTCCCCTATACCATCCGGGTGGTTTCAGAAGTCCTGGAATCCAACGGATCGAGTTCCATGGCAACAGTCTGCGGTGCATCACTGGCTCTCATGGACGCCGGTGTCCCCGTCACCGCTCCGGTGGCCGGAATCGCCATGGGACTGGTGAAGGAGGGAGACCGCTTTATCGTTTTGACGGACATCCTCGGCGATGAAGACCACCTCGGGGATATGGACTTCAAGGTCACCGGAAACGAAACCGGGATCACCGCCTTTCAGATGGACGTCAAGATAGCCGGAATTACCAGGGATATCCTGGAAAGCGCACTCGAACAGGCTCGATCCGGACGCATCCACATCCTTCAGAAAATGAAGGAGGTTCTCCCCGAACCGAGGCCCGAACTCTCACCCTTCGCACCCCGGGTGATCACCATCCAGATCAACCCGGAAAAGATCCGCGACGTCATTGGACCGGGAGGCAAGGTCATCAGGTCCATTGTTGCCGAAACCGGAGCCAAGATCGACATTGACGACAGTGGAAGAGTGGTGGTCATGAGCCCTGATGCAGCGGCATGCGACAGAGCCATCGACAGGATCAGGCGCCTGACTCAGGAACCCGAGGTCGGCCAGCTCTACATGTCGAGAATCGTGCGCATAACCGATTTCGGAGCGTTCGCGGAAATCCTGCCCAATATCGAGGGACTCATCCATATTTCTCAGCTCGAACACAAGCGTGTGAGAAAGGTCACCGACGTAATCCAGGAAGGCGACGAAGTGCTGGTGAAGGTGATCGACATAGACAAGGACGGCCGAATTCGTTTGAGCCGGAAGGCTGCCCTCGAGAAACCCCAGGCGGACCATGACTGAGCAAGAAATCTGCCAGGTATACGCTGCTTCCGTACGCCGCCAACATGTAAGAATGGAAACGAGGATAATTTGTACCAGAAGACGGTCCTTCCCAACGGCATACGCATACTCACGGAAAGGCTCCCCTACGTGCACTCCATTTCCACCGGTATATGGGTCGGTGCCGGGTCTCGTGACGAAAGTCCGAACGAACAGGGGATTACTCATTTCATCGAACACATGCTGTTCAAGGGAACGGAAAAGCGCAGCGCCCTCGATATCGCCAAGGCCTTCGATTCGATAGGAGGATTCGCCAACGCTTTTACCTCCAAGGAACACGTCTGCCTGCATGCAAAGGTGCTCTCCACTCATCTCCCCGTGGTCGTGGACGTGCTGACGGATGTGTTCCTGAAGTCCGTGTTCGCTCAGGAGGAGATCGAGCGCGAGAAATATGTCATTCTTCAGGAAATCCGGATGGTGGAAGATACCCCGGACGAATTCGTGCACATACTCTTCCAGGAGATGTTCTGGCAGGGCAATCCACTGGGGCTTCCCATCTACGGCTCCGCGGAAGCTGTTTCCAGCCTCGACAGGGACCGGATGCTCGGCTATCTTGACCGCGCCTTCCATCCGGAACGAATCATCGTTGCAGCAGCCGGCAACATAGAACATCAGCATTTCGTCGACCTCGTGTCGCCGGCTTTTGAAAATCTGCATCACCCCGGTTCGCGCATCCAGCGGGTGACTCCTCCCGATCATCAGGACGTTCGTGTCATCCAGAAGGATCTCGAACAGGTGCACCTTTGCCTCGGCATGCGCGGGATTTCCCTGGCGGACGAAATGAGGTATGCATGCCATCTGCTCAACGTCGTTCTGGGCAGCAGCATGAGCAGCAGGCTGTTCCAGGAGATACGCGAGAAAAGAGGCCTCGCCTATTCGGTCTACTCCTTCTCGCACAGCCACGAAGACACGGGAATCCTGGGCGTGTATGCGGGAATCAGCCCCGAGAACGTCCGGGAAACCCTCCTGGTTATCAAGACACAGCTGCATCGCCTGTCGAGGGAACCCATTCCCACCGGTGAACTCAATGCCGCCAAGGAATACCTCCTGGGCAGCATGTACCTCAACGCCGAAAGCACCGATTCCAGGATGAATCGCATGGCGAAAAACGAATTCCTTTTCGGGCGCTATGTAACGTTCGAGGAGGTCGAGAAGAAGATCAAGGAGGTGAGCTCAGAAACCGTTCTCGAATGGTTTCTGAGTCTTTACGAGGCCAGCGATCTCGCCCTGCTCCTCCTGGGCCCGGCGGATATCGATCCCGAGGAAGCACGAAGCATTCTTGCAAAAGGTTGAGGCACGATGCCCCTTTTTTTCCAGGTGCTCGCAAGCGGTTCCAGGGGAAACGCCATCCTGGTATGCAGCCCGCGCACCCGGATCCTCGTCGATGCGGGCCTGAGCGCGAAGGAACTGGTCAGGCGCATGGACAGGACACCGGTGTGCGCCCGTCAACTGGACGCCCTGCTCGTCAGCCACGAACACCGGGACCACGTCAATGGAGCAGGGGTTCTCAGCAGACGATTCCACCTTCCCGTTTACCTCACTCCCGGCACCTTCGACCATCTGCCGTCCCAGGTAGGACTGCCGGCCCAAACAGAACTGTTCGAACCCGGAGCCCCGTTCATCATTGGAGACCTGCGCATCTGCTCCTTCACCATCCCGCATGACGCCCAGGAACCCGTCGGGTTCGTCATCGAGCATGAATCCACTCGTCTTGGCGTATGCACGGACCTCGGAGTCGCTACTCAGCTGGTCAAGACAAGGCTTCGAGGATGCCATGGTCTCATCGTCGAAGCCAACCATGATCTGGAGCGCCTTCTGAACGGTCCATACCCCTGGCATCTCAAACAGCGCATTCGAAGCAGACACGGACACCTGTCCAACGCGGATACCTGCGAACTGCTCAAGTCTCTCCATCATTCCGAAATGCAGTGTGTCGTGTTCGCTCACCTGAGTGAAACCAACAACCACCCGGACCTGGTCATCGAGAGCGCAACCCGTCTTTTTCGCTCTCCCGAGTGGGATGGGGTGCAGATCAAGGTCGGCAAACAGGACGACATTACGCCCGGAACCGAGCTGTCATGAAATTTCCTGCTACCCACACGGCAGCACTTCTCCCTGTACATTCCTTCCCCGGCGCCACAGATTCGCCCTGCTTTCCCCTGTCTCGATCGGCTTCCCCCTTGGTGGCACGGTCATATGCCTGGATTGCAGAAATCTGCTTGCTGTCGGCCCGCTTCTGATTAAATTGTCTGAATAGGGAAATCAAGAACCTGCCTGCCCGATCACCAGGAGATGAAGGGAGAATACCTCATGTCAGATACCGTGAACAAGTGCTTGATGCTTCCTATCGATATTACGGAAGAATCGCTCAAACCCATCGATTTTGTCGTCCGGCTGTATCCGAGCCTGCAAAACATCAACCTTGTCCTGTGCTACCTTCTGCCTCCTCTGCCTCCGGTCTACAGGGAGAAAGCCGAATCCCCCGCGATCCTGAAAAGAAGAAGGGAACTTTTGAGCACGCGTGAAAAGGAGATGCGCACCGCCTTTTCCCGGGCACGGGATGTCCTGACCAGGGCCGGCTTCGACCGGGAACTCATTCAGGAGCATGTGCAGGACCGGGAGATCAGCGTGGCCCGGCACACCTGCCTTCTGGCCAATATCAAGAAGGTGGACGCCGTGTTGCTGCAAAAACGTGTGAGCAGCAGCATCGAGGGATTTCTGAAGGACGATCCCACGTCGGAAATGCTGCGCCACTGCCTCACCAGCCCCATATGGCTCATCGACGGCAACATCGACCCATCGACGGTGGCCGTCTGCATCCAGCATGAAGAAGCGTCGCTGAGAATCGCGGACCACATCTCGTTCATGCTGGCTGAAACCGGCGCCAGGTTCGTCCTGTTGCACGTATCTCGAGCCGCTTCAAAGGCGATGTTCGGAGAAGCCGACCACCCCGGGGAGGAACTGCGGAACTGGTTCGGGACCAGCGCGGGGATGGAGATAGAACCTTACCTGGATGAATCCGTGACGATCGCCCGAAACGCGGGCATAGACGGTTCACGAATCCGGATGGGCGTTCTGCCCGGCAGAGGAAACACGGCCATGGAAATCCTTTCCTACTGCCGGGAAAATCGAATTGGAATGGTGGCCCTCGGCCATTCGCCTCCCGCCGGGACCTGGGGCTTCCTCAGGGGTTCGGTAACCAAGCAGATCATGGCCGAATTCCTGAACATGGCCGTTTTCATCAGCCAGTAGTCTCAAGAAGTCGAAACGGCCCGCTTCATGGGTCGTTTCGGCTTGGCCCAGTCTTCGTAAAGGATGAGCATCGGACTGGCCACGCAAACCGACGAATATGTACCCACCACAATGCCCACGATCATGGCGAACGCAAAATCCCGAATGACCGGCCCACCGAAAACAAAGAGAAAGATCAGAGAAAAGAGTGTCGTTCCGCCCGTGAGAAGCGTGCGACCCAGTGTCTGGTTGATACTCGAGTTGATGATCTCGGCGTAAGGCCGCTTCCTTTCCTTTCTGAGGTTTTCCCGGATGCGGTCGAAGACGACTATGGTGTCGTTGAGTGAGTAGCCCGCGATGGTAAGGAGAGCGGCAAGGACCTCGAGAGTAAATTCCTTATCGGTAATAGCGAACGCACCCACCGTAATGAATATGTCATGAACCAGGGCGACCGTGGCAGCCAGTGCATAGGGGAGTTTCAGAGCCCAGCAGAGCCCGAACGTGATGAGGAGGGCTCCAAAAATGAGATAAACGACCTTCATGCCCAGGGCTTCGAGAAGATACACGCCCACGATCAGGACTCCCACCATGATGGCACTGGTACCCCATTTCAACTCGAAACGCCCTGAGATGTAGATGGCGATGAACAGCAGAGCGTAATAGATGGCGAAAAGGGCTTTCTGCCTGAGGTCATGTCCGACCTTCGGCCCTACCATCTCGGCACGCCTCACCGTCACCTCCTCAGGGCCGTAAGCCTTGTCGAAGGCTTCCTCGATCTTCTGCGAGACATCGGTGAGACCCGTCGCGGTGACATCGGTTCGTATCATGAACTCGTTGTCCGCAGCCCCACCCACCTGCTGAATAGCACTTTGTCCCAGGCCCAGTTCCTGAAGTACGTTGCGGATCTCGTTGGGGGTCGTCTGCTTCTTGAACTGAATCTGCACAAGAGTTCCCCCGGCAAAATCGACTCCTAGATTGAGTCCTCCGCGCATCACGATTGCCGCGACACAGGCGAGGATGACCAAGCCGGAAAAGATGACCGCCTTGAATCGCATGCCAACGAAGTTGATGTTGATGTCCGGTCTGATGAGTTCCATATGGCTGACCCCTTGTGCTCCCGAGAGAGGTTAAATGCTCAATGTCCTGACGCGTCGATAGATCAGTAAATAATCGAATACGACACGCGTCGCCACGACCGCCGTGAACATACTCGCCAGAATACCGATGGTCAGGGTAACGGCGAACCCTCTGACCGGCCCGGTTCCGAACTGAAAAAGTACCACAGCGGCGATGAGGGTAGTGACGTTGGAATCGAGAATGGTCAGGGTGGCCCTGGAATATCCGGTCTCGACGGCAGCCCTCGGACTCTTTCCCAGCCGGAGTTCCTCCCGTATGCGTTCAAAAATAAGGACATTGGCGTCCACCGCCATTCCAACGGTAAGAATGATGCCCGCTATACCCGGCAGGGTAAGGGTAGCCTGGAAAGCCGCAAGGCAGGCCATGATAAGAGGTATATTCAGCAGGAGAGCCAGGTCGGCGATGACTCCCGACAGCCGGTAATACATCACCATGAAGATGATGGTGGTAATGCCCGCGAGCAGCGAGGCGATGAGTCCCTGGCGGATCGAATCCCGCCCGAGAGAAGGGCCCACGGTGCGCTGTTCAAGGATCAGGACCGGAGCAGGCAACGCACCGGCTCGAAGTACGATCGCCAGGTCCCTGGCTTCCTCCATTGTGAAAGATCCCGTTATGCTCGCCTTGCCTCCCCCGATCTTTTCCTGGATAACGGGGGCCGAATAGACGGTGCCATCGAGTACGATAGCCAAACGTTTTCTTACATTGTCACCCGTAACGCGCTCAAAGATCCGGGCACCCTGCGAATCGAATTCCAGGGAAACGTACGGCGTGTTGTACTGGGTGTCGATTCTCACTTCCGCGTTGGTGATGTATTCCCCCGTGAGAAGTGTGCGGTCACGGAGGGCAATTTGTTCGATTCTCTGCCCGCGGACGGGATCTCCCACCTTCATGGGGAAGCTCTTCGTCCCCGGCGGAAGCCTCCCTTCCTTCGCCATGTCCGCACTTACATCTTCAGCCACCAGCTTGAATTCCAGCAAAGCGGTCTTTCCGATCAGAGCGACAGCGCGCTGAGGATCCTTCACACCGGGCAGCTGTACCAGGATGCGATCGTCTCCCTGGGGTCGAATATCCGGTTCGGTGACACCGAATTGATCGATGCGGTTGCGAATGGTCTCGAGGGCCTGAGCCCTGGCAAGTTTCTTGATATGCTGGACTTCCGAATCCTGGAAACCGAGAACGACCAGGATTCCTTCAGCAACGGTTTCGGCCCGGACAGCCTTCAGAACCGGATAATTCTTCTCAATCACCCTGTTCAGTTCACCCTGCGCCTCGGCTCCCGCCACCAGGACGTGTATGTCCCACCCCTGAGCTTTTTCGACCCGTATGAACGGCACCTTCTGCTCGCGGAGAGCCGCCTTGATATCTTCCGAAAGCCGATCGGCGGAATTTTCGACGGCTTTGTCGGCTTCAACCTCGAGCACCAAGTGCATGCCTCCCTGGAGATCGAGGCCCAGGTGAATTCTGTCTTTCGGAAGGAACCCGCCCCACCAGGGAGGCAGTGAGGGACTCAGGCTGGGGATCAGATACACCAACCCCATCAGCAGAACCACTCCAATCAGCGCCGCACGCCACTTGAGACTCTTCAAATCGATTCCTCCCGTAAATCTTCCAAAACCCTGCCTGGTACCGCATTCCTTCCCGGGAAGGGAGATGAACCTCTCGATCCGTCATGGTTGAGGAAAGAAAGCGTACAAACTTTTCAGCCAGGATATCCGTTCAATGCCGTCAAACAGGAAAGGGCATTCTGCCTTTCTCGGCTAATGCCCGTAAGATACCGGATTATCATTACAATACAGCAGGATGTTCACTCGATGACTTCACCCTTGGACACCACCGCCGCAATGTATCCTCTTTGCACCTTGACTCTTACCTTATCTGCGATCTCGAGAGTCACCACCGTGTCCGTAAGTCCCGTGACACGGCCGTGCAGTCCGCCCTGAGTCAGCACTACATCACCCTTCTGCAGGCCGGAAAGCATGGTCCGATGATCCTTTTGCTTCTTCTGCTGCGGGCGAATGAGTAGAAAATAGAAAATGACCACCATCAAGATCAGTGGTGCAAAAGCGGCCAACCCGCTCCCAGCCTGTTGACCCGCTCCACCCTGCCCCGCGGTGCCCATCGCATGCGCCATGCCAACCCAATCCATTTAAGCCTCCATTCGTCGACCCACGTGTTGAATATAATCGATTATGCGGTGAACCCTTCCATGTCTTCTTCCCTGCAAAACTCCAGAATTCGACCGCCCAGCCGTTTTTACGAAAGTTGTATTTAAACGATATTTGACCTGAATTGTCAATGACCCTCCACCTCACCCGCTGCCTTTTTTCTGGTTCATCCGGCAAACATCCATGATCCGTGGGCAAACAACCACCTGTGTAAATGGGTCGAACCAGGATTGAACTCCGGTTGAACGGACAAACCCGAACCAGGACCATAAGGCCGGACTACGCATATATACTTTTATTTGTGATGGGGACGATGTTGTTATGGGGATAACGGTGTTATGGGAATGACGTTGTGATCTTGGCGGTAATGTGTTGTGATGCTGAATGATTTGGTGATGATGAATGATGTCGAGATGCCGTCGATCCTTTGCTCGAAAAGTACCGGAGGCGTAAAAGGCACCTGGGGTACTCGTTTGCCGGGTGAACCTTTGTCCTGCATTTTCCTGCGATGGTGGACAACTCCTGAGAGCGAAATTCGCATTCGTCTCCAGGGGCACATTGCGTTGTCCCGGTCGTTGCGTCTTCCCGGTGCTTCCGCCTGCGGCCCTCCTGCTCTACAACGGTGAGTCGCATCACGAGCGGATGCCGGCATTACATTGCTTTACCTTTTGTCGATCATGAGTTATCCGTAAGATACAAGTGTGCACGTGGAAGTGCACCTCTTCTGCCGTCATCGAGGAGCAAAGCGTGGCTGTCGATATCGAACATGTTGCCGGACAGATTCAAAGAAACTGCGACATATCGGACGCAAATTACGCCGGCCTCTTTTCCCTCTGCGGCCTGCTCCTCAGGCTGCGGGACCTCTTCAAGTGGGCTTACGGGCTTCCTCCATGGGAAGAACCCGAACCTTCCACCCTGATGGAATGGATCGACCACCGGGAAAGCCACTGGGAAAACCTCTACCAGGAGGAGTATCAGCGGATCTCCATCGGCGGCGAATCCTTCGATCCTTTCGATGTAAACTCCATCAACCGAAGGTTGAAACCGCAGAAACTGGTCTACGGAGCCGGATATGCCCTCGGCATGAAGCCTTCCTTTTTCCTGGCTGAATCACGGGAATCCCACTCTGTAGGGGAACTGACCGTGGACTCCGTCGGCAGGGAACTGGCCAGAGATATCTTCGTCACACCCGCCATGAGGCAGGGCAGCCGGATTTTCGCCCGCCATTCCGTCATGCTTTTTTTCATGTGGGACCAGGTCCTCGAAATGCGTCCTTCCGTAAGAGACGCCCTGGTTTATGCTTTTGCCCAGTACCATGTCGATGCCGAGGCACTTCGACGAAACCCGGCGACACTCGGGCATGAACTGGCGGCGATCTCTTCCGCGGAGCTCCAGACCTGGGTTTACCATGAGGTGGGAGAGGTTCGCGAGACAGGCTTTGACGGGGAGGTCTGGCAGGAGATTGTGTCCACATACGCAAACAGCCCCGTGGAGATTTTTGCCAGGGTCGTGAAAGACCTGCTGGCGGACACCCACCCCGAGGGTCTCCTGGGCCACATCATCCGCCATCGGCTCAGGTCGTCACTGGGTTTCTACATTTCTTTCATGCGCCCCTTCATGCGTTCCATCTTCCCCGAAATTCTTGACGCGTTCCGCGCATTCAGAGAAAAGGATGACTGGACCCTGGTGGAAGAGGCTCGAGGTTACGGCCACCTCAAGGCGCACCACCATGCCCAGTCCCTCGTAGACATCCATGAGGACCTTCGGCATGACGGCGCCGACCAGGCAAGGGAACGCATTGTTTCAGAACTCATCGAACCCCTCGGCGTGCTGGGTTCACTGAGGAACCTGGATGACTTCGACGAGGAAGACTGAAGCACGCCATGAAATGCTTCCTGACCGAGTTTCTTGTCTGTCCGAACTGCCTTCCGCACGAGGTGAGTCTTCAGTTGTCGGCCGCACGAGCACACGGCGATGACATTCAAACGGGGAGCTTTGCCTGCCCCCGGTGTTCCTGCCGGTATCCGGTCTCAGACGGGATCGCCGATCTCACTGCGCCATCCGCTGCAGCCTCCGCCCGCATTGCATCGAGGTATGAATCCGCCGAGACCGTTTCCTCCTACCTGTGGAGCCATTTCGCCGACCTTGCGGGCGATGCGGACGCCACAACGGCTTATTCTCAGTGGGCCGCCCTGCTTCCGCCAGCGGACGGGATCGCCCTCGATGCCGGGTGCGCGGCAGGACGCCTCGCCTTCGAACTCACCGCTAAATACGATTTTGTTATCGGTGTCGATCTTTCACGCACCTTTGTCCGGAATGCCCTGGAACTCTCCCGCAACCGCAGGCTGTCTTTTTCCGTGCCCGTCGAGGGTGAGCTTCGGCGGGAGCTCACCTTTGAATTTCCTTCGGCCTGGATCCCGGAGAAAGTGGATTTCATCGTCGCAGACGTTCAGTGCCTTCCATTCAGGAGGAATACCTTCTCTCATTCTGCATCCCTGAACATCGTGGACAAGGTGCCCAGGCCTCTCGCCCACCTGGTGGAGTTGAACCGTGTGACCCGGGAGGATCATGCCAGGATCCTCTTTTCCGACCCCTTTTCCTGGTCGTACGAGGTCTCGAAGGCAGATGACTGGCTGGGTGGACTGGATGAAGGTCCCTTTGCCGGGTATGGCATCGACAACGTCGCGTGGTTGCTCGAAGGCAAACGTGGGATTGTGCATCCGCCCTGGACGATCGAGGAACGAGGCAGCGTCTGGTGGAAGATCAGGGCTCACGCCAACCGTTTCGAGCTTATTCGAAGCCAGTACATCGAGGCGTTTCGATAAGGAAACCGGCGACACGAACCTCCGTCCACCGACGTCTCACAAACTTAATTGCCGCCGAATGGAGTTCTTTCGGCCGAAGAACGGGACAGGAGCATGATCGAAATCGATTTTCTGGTCGACCTGGCCATAAAGGCCGGCCGGGCCATCCTCGACGTTTACCGGACCGATTTCAGCGTGAACCGCAAAGAAGACCTTTCTCCCCTGACGCTCGCCGACATGCAGTCACACCGCATCATTCTCGATGGATTGAATTCCCGCTACCCGCATATCCCCGTCGTTTCGGAGGAAGGCCGCCCCGTTCCTTACGATGTCCGCAGGAACTGGACCCGGTTCTGGCTTGTCGATCCCCTGGACGGAACCAGGGAGTTCGTAAAAAGGAACGGGGAATTCACCGTCAACATCGCGCTCGTCGAAGGAACCTTACCCGTTCTGGGCCTGATCTACATCCCCGTCGCGGAACGTCTTTTTTTCGGAGACTGCCGTGAAGGCTGCTGGGAGATTTCGGGAGGCCAACGCCGTGCACTGCGTGTAAGCGAACCTTCTGCCGAGCACCGCCTGCGCGTGGTGAAAAGCCGTTCTCACCCGTCAAGGGGCCTTGATACTCTCCTGGAACTCCTTCCTGATTACGAAGTCGTGAAAAGAGGCAGCGCTCTCAAGTTCTGTGCACTGGCCGCAGGCGAAGCCGACTTTTACCCCCGCACCGGCCCTACTTCCGAATGGGATACCGCGGCGGGTCAGGCCATTGTAACGGCGGCGGGGGGGGTTGTCGTGGATTTTGAAGGATCCCCTTTTCCATACAACAAACCGAACATCGAAAACGGACCGTTCCTCGCCGCATCGAGTTACCACTGGCTGAAACGCACAGGGCTTCTCGACAGGGCCAGGTCCCTGATGGAAGGGGAAGGCAAGCTTCATTCCGGATAACAGCACCTCCACCACACCGGCGCACCGGAATGGAAGGAACCGGATTCCGTGGATTCTTCGGCTCTTCCGGCAAACGAATACTCGGACGCTTGTCGCACAAAGGTGGAATACACCCACGACAACGTCATTCCCACATCGTCACTCCCGCAACAACGTCATGGCCTCCACATCGATCCTTTTCGTGAAAAGCATCGGAGGTACTCGTTTGCCGGATTCCCTATTCTTTCACCCATCCGGGTTCACCGCCCCGTCGTCGTCGCCCCTCCACCCGGGGATTGCCCTGGATACCGTAAGTGCGTGAACCGCAGTTGCTCCCGCTCGCCGAAGCACCCTGGCGCATTCTCCAAGAGTCGTCCCGGTGGTGTACACATCGTCGATCAGGAGGACGCGAAGCCCCCGCACCACGGATGGCTTTTCAACTCGAAAGGCGCCTCTGACATTCTTGAGGCGCTGTTCACGATCGAGGCGGGTCTGCGGTTCGGTCCAGTTCTTTCTTGCGATCACATCGAATCGAACGGAAAGCCCCAGCCTCGTCGCCAGGCATTTCGAAAGCAGCCCGGACTGGTTGAATCCACGCTGCCGGACACGCCTCACATGCAAAGGCACCGGCAGCACCAGGTCGACAGCGCCCGTTCCTTCTTTTTCGAATGCCATGGCCAGCAGATCGGACAGGGCAGGCACCCATTGGACACGGCCCCCGAACTTGAGCTCGTGAATGCGTTCTCTTACCACGCCGGAATGGAGCACCGCAGATCTCGCGGTGTGGAAAGGAAAGCCTCCTGCCAGGCATTCACCACAGTGATGGTCGGAGGACGAGGGACTCTTCAGAAAAGGGCGCCCGCATATCGGGCACAGCGGATGCCCGACAAGAGGCAGACTTTCCAGGCACATGCCACACCAGTGACCTGCCCCGGAAAGGAGCCATGACGTCCGGCATCCCGCACAGCGCATGGGGAGAACAAGATCGAGCAGCGATGCAGTGATGCGTTCGAGCGTTTCATTCGCAATCCGCCCAGGCGTTTTCCGTTCCATCCCGTCTTCCACCAGCTGCTATTCCATGTGTTCAACGATCGCCCGCCCGAACTCCGAACACTTCACTTCCTTCGCACCGGCCATCTGCCTGGCCAGGTCGTAGGTCACGATCCGGTCCTCGATGGTTTTGCGAATGGATTCCTCGACAAGCCGCGCTGCCTCGCTCCAGCCGAGGTGATCCAGCATCATGACTCCCGACAGGATCAGGGAGCCGGGATTCACCTTATCCATGCCTGCATACTTGGGGGCCGTGCCATGAGTGGCTTCGAACATGGCGCACGAATCACCGATGTTGGCTCCCGGAGCCATGCCGAGTCCCCCCACCTGGGCTGCCAGGGCATCGGACAGGTAGTCGCCGTTGAGGTTCGGAGTAGCCAGTACATGATATTCTTCCGGCCGCAGCAGCACCTGCTGGAACATCGAATCCGTGATCCGGTCCTTGACGACGATTCGCCCCGGAGGAACGTTCCCGCCATATTTCGAAGCCAGTTCGTCCTCGGTCACCGTTTGATCGGCAAATTCCGCCGCCGCCAGTTCATACCCCCATTTCTTGAATGCACCTTCCGTGAATTTCATAATATTTCCCTTATGAACCAGGGTCACGGAAGGCAGTCTTCTTTCCATCGCGTACACGATCGCCCTGCGCACAAGGCGCTGAGTCCCCCTGCGACTCATGGGTTTTATTCCGATGCCGGGGTCGTCGGGCAGTGAGACTCCGAATTCTTCCCTCAGAATCTCGCTCAGCCGTCTCGCCTCCTCCGATCCCGAAGCCCACTCGATCCCCGCATATACATCTTCGGTATTCTCCCGAAAAATAATCATGTTCACTCTTTCCGGATGCTTCACGGGCGACGGCAGCCCCGGCAGATACCGGACGGGTCGGACACAGGCGTAGAGATCCAGCAGTTGCCTGAGCGAAACGTTGAGACTTCTCAGTCCCTGCCCTACGGGAGTCGTCAGAGGCCCCTTGAGAGCCACGACGCAGCGGCGGATACCGTCCAGGGTTCCGGGGGGGAGCGGTTCTCCCATCATTTTCACAGCCTTTTCACCAGCCGGGAGCTCCAACCAGTGGATCTTGCGTCCTCCCCGGTATGCCCTTGCTACGGCGGCATCCAGAACAGGCTGCGCAGCCGCCCAGATGTCAGGGCCTATACCGTCTCCTTCGATAAATCCGACAATCGGATCGTCGGGCACCTGGAGTCTGTAATACGCGCCGAGAGTTATCCATGATCCGGTTTGTTTTGCATTCACCATGCCTTGGTCCTTTCAGGATTTCTTGAACTCGAGCAGGCACCACTCGCCTGCGGTCTTCGAGCCGGCGGGAATCATCCCCGAGCCTTCGTACGCGTCTCGAACCGCCGCCTGTTGATCGAGCAGAATGCCGCTGAGCACCGCCCTCCCCCGAGGCTTCACCCGCTTTGCGATCTCGCGAGCCATTTCCACGAGAGGCTGAGACTGTATGTTCGCGACAACGATATCGAAGCAACCGTCGATGCCGGTAACACTTCCCGTGCGCAGAGTCATTTTCCCCTGGAGGCCGTTCAAAGCCACGTTCTCTTCGGCCACTTCGATGGCTTCGGGATCGTTGTCCAAGCCCACTACCTCCCTGTAGCCCAACAACACGGCGGCCATGGCCAGGATCCCGGAACCCGTCCCAAGATCGAGAAGGGTTCCAAGCTCCGCCACATCTCGCTCTTCCGCCCATTCTTCCAGCCATCGCAGGCACAGGGCGGTCGTTTCATGATGTCCGGTGCCGAAGGCTCGACCCGGATCGATCCAGAGAACGCGGTCGTGAGCACAGGGAGCCGCATCTTCCCAGGTCGGGCAGATCAGGAAGCGTCTTCCCACCCGCAGCGGTTTGAAGTGGGCCTTCCAGTTCGCTGTCCAGTCCTCGTCAGGCAGGACGGTCATTGCACAGGGGAAACTCGTTCCGGGATAAAGGCTGTCCCGGAAACTGCTCAGCACTTCCAGGACACCGCTCTTTCCTATCTTCGAGAACCGGTCGTCCTCCAGGTAAAACCGGATTCCCCGGTCCGTAAACTCGATGGGGACTCCGTACCTTTCGGCCAGTTCCACACCCAGTTCATCGGCCGCCTTCCCTTGGCATTCCACTTCGATGCATATCCATTTTTCAGGCATGAACCTTCGTTACCTCGTCGGTCGAGAATATTCGATCCCCGTTTGCCATTTAAGAATGATTGTGTGCTGGAGCAATAACAGAAAAGGAGAAGAGTGGGAAATCCGGGCAGGAATATCAAAGGGGAACCGCTCCCGGGCACCGACGCACATACGAGCGCCTCGCCACAGGTCAGGTTCGGAACGGGTTGTTCGCAAGCCACCTCTCCATCCTGTCGAAAGCCTCGTTGATTTCCTCCTCGGTTCCTCCGAACGAAATCCTGACATGATTTTCGCCCGCAGGACCGAACGCCGCGCCGGGAATGGTGATCACCCGGGCCTCGCGGAGCAGGCGGAGGGCAAAGGTCATGGAATCCACTCCACGCACTCGGTACCGGGCCATCAGGTAATAGGCTCCCCTGGGTTTTACGTACCCGAAGAAGTCGGCCAGGGCATCGAGTCTGCTGCACGCCAGGTCTCGTCGTGAGGCAAGAGCTGAGCGGATGTCGTCGACGCAGTCCTGGGTCCCGTCGAGGGCGGCCAGGGCCGCGTACTGGGAAAGGGTGGGAGCACAGATGGCCATGGCGTCATGAATTTTCATCATCTGGTCCAAAATTCCTTCGGATGCAAAAACATACCCCACCCGCCATCCGGTCATGGCATACTTCTTGGAAAAACTGAACGTGGCGATCATGCGCTCTTTCAGTTCCGGCATGCCGCTCAGGCTGAAACATTTCCCGTGGTCATACACCAGGAAATCATATGTTTCGTCCGATATGACAAACAGGTCGTGCTCCGCGGCGATACGGGCAAGCTCACGGAGATCCCTTTCCGCAAAGGACGCTCCTGTCGGGTTGTGAGGGTTGCACAGGACGATTGCCTTCGTCCTGGAATTCACCGCGGCTCTAATAGCGTCGATATCGAGCTGCCAGTCGGCTTCGCGCAGCGGCACGAAGACGGGGATCCCCTCCGCCAGAAGTACCTGTTCGATGTGGGAAGCGTAATTAGGGGACGGAAGAATCACCTCGTCCCCACGGTCCACCACCGTCAGCACGGCCGCCGACAGGGCTTCCATGGCGCCGACGGTGATGCCGATCTCACCGTCGGGGTCCGCGACGATTCCTCGTTGTTCATGCAGGTATCTCGATAGGGCGCTCCTGAGTTCAGGCATACCCGGCCCGAGGGTGTATTTTCCACTGTCGGGATTATTCTTCAGGAACCGGCAGACCGCATCCACGATATGGGAAGGCGTGGGAAAGGACGGAATGCCCTGGCCGAGCGAGACGCATCCGCCGACCCTGCTTGCGATGAGCGGCATTTCCTTGATGGCCGATATGGTGATCTGCCTCACCCGCCGGCTTATGCCTTCGGTACGGTAGGTCTTTCCCGACGCCACAAGGGCGGACCGAGTCAACTCCATGTCGTGACACTCCTCCCCGCGGCTTCAGAACCGGAAACCGCCTCCCGAGTACCCTCAGTCAAAAATCTTCCCGGGGTTAAGAATCATGTTGGGGTCGAAGATTCGCTTGATTTCCTTCTGGATACGAATGCTCTCCGTCGAGAGTTCCATGGGCAGGAACTGTTTCTTGGCGATGCCTATTCCATGTTCGCCCGAAATGGTGCCGCCCATGGAGAGCGCTCTTGCCAGTACCGCACGAATCCCCTCTTCGACCTTCCCTGCAAGGTCCCTGCTCTCCGCGGTGACACTGACATGGATGTTCCCGTCCCCCGCATGTCCGAAGGAATAAATCTTCATTTCATACAGCTCCTCCAGCGCAGGCAGACCATCGACAAAATCCGCTATGCGCCCGATGGGCACGACGACATCTTCGGGCACATACAGGGGCCAGTCGCGTTCAATGCGCACAGACACCTGCCGGCGCACTTCCCACATCTGGGACCTCTTGTGGGAATCGGGAGCGAAAAAGGCATCGAGGGCTCCATTTTCGAGGCAGATCTCTCCGATCTTCTCGAGTTCCCTATCCGTGATCCCGGGAAGACCGTCGACTTCCAGGACCAGCAGGGCAGCCGCGTCCCGTGCACCTTCGAAGGGCAGAAGGTCGCCTACGAGTTCCAGGCATCTGCGGTCGAGGAATTCCAGGGCAGAAGGCATATGGCCGGAAACAAGGATCGAAGTGACCGCCTTCATGGCCATGGACAGCTCCGGGAAAAGGACGACCAGGGTGTTTACGGATACGGGGTTGGGAATCAGCTTGAGAATCAACCTGGTGATGACGCCCAGGGTCCCTTCGGACCCAACCATCAGATGGGTCAGGTCGTAGCCGACCACTCCCTTGCGGGTCTGGACCCCCATTTCCATGATCTCCCCCGTGGGCAGTACCGCTTCGAGACCCAGCACATAATCCCGAGTGGTCCCGTACTTGATGCACGCCGGACCGCCGGCGTTGGTGGCGGCGTTGCCTCCAATGGAGCATGTTTCCAGGCTGGCCGGGTCCGGAGGGTAAAAAAGTCCTTTCGACTGGGCCGCTTTCTTGAGGTCCAGGTTGATGACCCCCGGTTCGACGACGGCTATGAGGTTGTCGGTATCGATGGACAGGATGCGGTTCATTCGTTCCAGGGACAGCACTACGCCGCCCGGCGACGGCACCGATCCGCCCGCCAGGCCGGTCCCGAGCCCCCGTGGAGTCACGGGAAACCTGTGTACATTGGCGAGGCGAAGCAGAGCCTGCACCTGGGCCGCGGATACGGCCCGAACCACGATGGCGGGCATCTGGTGATGGTCCGTGGCATCCTTCCCGTACTCCTCGAGTTTTGCCGGATCCTCGATGAGGGCACCTTCGCCGACGGCGTTCCTGATGTCTGCAAGGATCTGCGGTGTAATGGGCGAATAAGGCGGCGATGAATAGAACAAGGTTCAACCCCTGTGATGTTCAAAACCGGGAATGGCGACCCTTCTTTCCAGCCGGTGCAGAATCCAGCCGGCGATGGATACCAACCCCAGGTAGAAGCCTCCCGCAGCCAGGTACACTTCGGTGTATTTGAAGGAATGAGAGGCCAGTATCTTCGCTTCCCCCGTCAACTCGATGCACGTAACCATGTAAGCCAGAGACGAGTATTTGATCAGGTAAATGATCTCATTGCCGCAACCGGGCAGCGCCCTTCGAAGCCCCTGGGGCAGGATCACCGACACCACCATCTGGAATTTCGAAAAGCCGAGAGCCTGCGCCGCGAGCATCTGCCCTCTCTTGATGGATTTCAGTGCTCCCCTGATGTACTCCGAATGATAGGCTCCGCTGCACAGGGAAAAGCCGACGATGGACGCCGTGAACGGAGAAAGATAGATGCCGAGGTACGGCAATCCGAAATACCAGATGAAGAGCTGTACGACGAGGGGAATTCCGCGGAAGATGGTCACGTAGATGTCGGCGGCGAACACGACCGGGCGGCTGCCATAGACTCGGAGCGCGCCGACCAGGATGCCGATAAACAGACCAAAGAAAGCGGAAGGGACGATGAGCAGGATGCTTACCCGAAGCCCCTTGAGAAGTGCCGGAACGACTTCGTCCTGCAGAAACAGCAGTTCGTCCATGCGGTTCTAGGACGCCTCCCCGTAGAGTTCGGTGATCTTGGAACAAAACTCCTTGGTCCTCTCGCACCGGGCATCGGAAAGGATGACCGATGGAGGCCCCTGCTCGACGATGAGTCCGTCCTCCATGAAGATGATTTCGTTAGCCATGGCCCGCGAGAAGCCGATCTGGTGAGTCGCCATCACCATGGTCATTCCATTGGCAACCAGGTCCCGGATGACGGCCAGGACCTCGCCGATCAGTTCCGGATCCAGGGCGGATGTGGGTTCGTCAAGCAGCATGACCTTGGGATCCATGGCCAGAGCCCGGGCGATGGAGATCCGCTGCTTCTGGCCTCCCGAAAGCTGTGCCGGATAATGACCCGCGTGCTCCTTGAGCCCCACCCGCTCGATCTCCGCCATAGCCCTCTCCCGGGCGGACTTCCGGTCCATCCCCTTCACTCGAACCAGGCCGATCATGACATTGTCAAGAGCGGTAAGGTGATCGAAGAGATTGAAATCCTGGAAGATCATTCCCACCTGCTGGCGATAGGCGTACAGTTCCCGCTTGCGGGAATGATGGATGGGGCGTCCTTCGAGTCGAATTTCGCCGGCATCCGGCGTGACCAGAAAGTTGATGCACTGAAGAAACGTGCTCTTCCCCGCCCCCGAGGGACCTATGAGCACCTTGAGTTCCCCTCTGCGGATGGCCATGGAGACCCCTTTGAGGATCACCCTGGATCCAAACGCCTTCTTAATGTTCTCAACTACGAGTATGGGTTCGCTTTCCATTGCCTGCAGCAACTCTCAACGCGTATATCCGGGAATTCTCGTTCCGGACTCGAGCATCCTCAGCGCCTTGATTCCAAGATAGGTCAGAACCAGGTAGATCACGCCGGCAGCCAGGTAAAGAGGCAGATGCTGATAGGTTCGGGTAGCTACGAAGTGAGTTCTCGCCATGATTTCCGCAACCCCGAGGGCATAGGTGACCGCCGAATCCTTGAGGACAATCGAGTACTCGTTGGACCACGCGGGTATGGACAGGCGCAGGGCCTGCGGGATAATGACGAAAACGATCGCCCTGGTGTCGCTCATTCCGAGTGCCCGCGCCGCCTTCAACTGCCCTTCGGGAAGAGACAGGATGGCACCTCGAAAGATCTGCGACTGGTACGCCGAACTGATGCTTCCCAGAACGATGATGGCCACCGTGAATGCTGAAAGGTTGATATCGAGCAGAGAACACAGCCCGAAGTAAAAGAGGAAAAGAAGCACCAGCAGGGGGACCCCCCGGAAGAACCATACGTAGACACCGATCACCCGCCGCACAATCGGTCCGCCATACACCTGTCCGACGGCAAAAGGCACCCCCATGACGAGCCCAAGCGCCATGGCGCCGATCACGACCACGATGGTCACGAAGGACCCCTGGAGCAGGTAGGGTAATGCATTCAGGATGGCGGCAATACCTTCCGGCATGCTATCCTATCTTTCAAATCTTGCCGGCGCCTTGCCCGGGCGGCGCCGACAGGTGAAAAAAACCGGAAGAACCAGGGCAAAACCTGGTGCCTTCCGGGTCTCTTGATTCAACGACATTCCAGGAACCATCAATCAGTCCAGTTCGTACTTCTTCTGCAACTCCTCCCAGTAGGGAGATGCCATGAGTTTCTTCAATCCTTCGTTCAGCTTGTTGAGCAACTCCGTATCTTCCTTGCGCACGGCGTAACTGAACTCTTCATCGGGCATGCCGAATCTGCCTATGATCTTGACCGGCTTCTTGCCGGCCGCATCCTTGGCGGGAGCGTCGTCCATCGCAGCCGCAACGATACGGCCGTTCACCACATCTTCGACCGCCATGGGCGCCGAATCGTAGTAGACCAGTTCGAACTTCATACCTTTGCCCTTGATGAGGTTTTCCTCGATCCATTTGGCTTCGGTCGTGCCTCTCTGAACGCCGACCTTCCTGCCTTCGGCCATGGCCTGTTCAGGAGCGAGATCCGCATCAGCCTTGGCCACCAGCACCTGGGTGATGGTCCAGTAAGGAATGGTGAAGTTGACTTCCTTCTTCCGCGCCTCGGTCACGCTCATCCCGGATGCGATAAAATCGATCTTCTTCGCGTTCAGACTCGGTATGATCCCGTCCCAGTCCATGGGCTGGTGTTTGACCTTGAAACCCATCTCCTTCGCAATCCAGTCCACGGCCGCCACGTCGAAACCATCCGGCTTGCCCGTCTTATCCACAAAGGCAAAAGGCGGGAAATTGGCATCGATGCCGTTCACATAAACCTTGTCCTGGGCACAGGAAGACTCAGCCATTCCCAAAAGCAACAGTGAAAAAACCAGGAACACACCGATCAAAGCTTTCTTACCCATTGCGATCTCCTTCTCCATAGAGTGCATCTTCCTCACCAGCACAACATCCTTCCGCGCTGGAATTCGACTCATATATTAAACTGCAGCTGTTTGGAAAGAGAAAGGGAAGGTGGCACGTCAAAAAACAGGAAGAACAATAACAAATGGACAGCATCGGATCAAGAAGAAACGGGAAAACGAAAGGGCGGCTCCACTCCTCCCCTGCTTTTCCCCCGCACGATGTTCACCTGTGCGATGTGTCAATCCACCTGAAACGGCGGACGGGGCGCAAGGAGGCTGCCAAGGGAGCATCCATGGCAGCAGCCTTATGCGTCAGCGCGCGCGGGGAAACGCCGGATCTCGGGGAGTGCGGCCTTTCACCAGTTTCTATGCGTCAGCGCGCGGGGAAACGCCGCGGCCGGGTGCACGAACCAGGAATCCGGAGAAACACGCGGGGAAGCGAAAGACAGCCTCCCCGGGTTCTTCAACCGTGCTGGTGGGCGATACACTTTATTTCGATGCTCGCCCCCCGCGGCAGCCCTTTCACCTCCACGACCGCCCGGGCAGGTTTATGCCCTGAAAAGAACTTTTCATACAGGGCATTGAAATCGGCAAACAGGGAAATATCTGTCAGATAGACATCGACGGAGACGACATCCGTTAGCAGGCACCCTGCAGCCTCGAGGATATTGCCGAGGTTTTCAAGTGCCTGCAGCGACTGACCCGCAAACCCGTCCCCCGCCAGTTCTCCCGTTTCCGGTTTCAGCCCGATCTGGCCGCTCACGAAAACCCACGGCCCAACCTTGATCGCCTGTGAATACGGACCGATGGCCGCGGGGGCACGATCCGTTCCTATGACCTGACAACCCATTGCCGACCTCCCTTCTGAAAATGAAGAACCCGGAATTCCCGGGGCCGCCATATCCCGCCGCAGGCGCGGAAACAGGAACCCTCCCGCGAACACAGCCGGGACATGCTTTTTCCGGCAGCCCGCGGCAACGTCATGCCGGTACCAACATAAGCATCTCCTGCGAGAAATGACAAGTCTGCCCGTCTTCCGGTGATGCCCGAAGGATCTTCAAAAAATCTTTGTTGCCATGACAAGTCTTTGTATTTATGATGTTTCGGACAGTCATTTCAGGGGCCGGCATTTCTGCACCAACATACTGAACTCAGTAATGTTTTTGTCTTGTCGAGAGAATCGGAATTGAACAGCGTTCGCCCTTATAAGATTCTCATATATTCCCATGACACCTATGGCCTAGGGCATATTCGCAGGTGCCTGGCCATCGCCAGGAGCCTCAGGGACTGCCCAGCCAATATCCTCATACTCACCGGATCCATCATCGCAGGCCGATACAAGATCCCGAGCCGTATAGACTTCGTGCGCATTCCAGGAATGATCAAGGTCACCAACGAAGAATATCTGCCACTTTCGATGAAACTCGAGGCGACCGAGGTTCTGGACATCAGGAAAGAGATCATCCTGGCCACAGCGAAGGCCTTCATACCGGACTATTTCATCGTGGACAAGGCTCCACTCGGCCTCAAGCGTGAAGTCGTCGATACACTCCACTGGCTGAAGAACGAACTGCCGTCCTGCAAGTCTATTCTGGGCCTGAGAGACATCATGGACAGTTCCGCATCGACCATCGAGGACTGGACGGACAAGGGGATCTACGAGGCCATGGATAGACTCTACGACGAAATTTGGGTCTACGGGTGCCAGGATTTCTACGATCCCGTGGTGGAGTACCGCATACCCCTCGATGTGGCTTCCAAGATTCAGTTCACGGGATACATTCCGAGGCAGATCCCTTCGCGCGACAAGATACAGAGTACTCGACAGGCACTTGGAATTCGAACCGGCGAGAAACTGGTAGTGGTGACAACGGGAGGCGGCGGAGACGGCCACCCGGTGGTGCGGACCTTCCTGTCCGCCTTTGACTCGTCACAGGGAGGGGTCCCGCGCGGAATACGTGTCGTCATTGTTACGGGACCGTTTATCTCCCCCGGGGATTACCAGGACGTCGTCAGGAAGGCCGAGGCGCTCGGATTCATCACCCAAAAATTTTACCGGTCCATGGAACGGCTGATTGGAGCAGCCCAGGTGGTCGTCAGCATGGGCGGTTACAACACCGTCTGCGAAATCGTGAGCCAGAAGAAGCCCCTTCTTATCGTTCCGCGCACCGTCCCCCGCGAGGAACAGCTGATCAGAGCCCAGGTGCTCTGCAGCATGGGGTTCTGCGATTACCTGGATCCCCGCGATCTTACTCCCACCACTTTGCGCCGCAAGGTACTCCACCTCCTCGAACATTCGCCATCGAGCCTTCAAAACATGGCTTCCTTTCCTTTCACCGCCCTGGATGTCATCAAGCAACGGATCATGAACGGGAAGACGGAGATGCGAGGTTGAATTCAGGAACCCGTCACCTGGGAATGGTACTCAAGGGATACCCGCGCATCTCGGAAAGCTTCATCAGTTCCGAAATCCTGCTTCTCGAGGCCATGGGAATTCCCATTGAAATCTTCTCCCTGCGCTTTCCCAGGGAATCCTTCTCCCACGATCACGTGAAGCACATCCAGGCCCCCGTGACCTACCTGCCTGAATACGTCCTGCCTCACTGGAGGAGAGTCATCGGTCATAATATTCAAGTCTGCCGAAGGATGGGATCGCATTACACACGCTGCCTGGCCTCCGCCCTGCATCGAGCCGTGCAACGCCGCAAGCCCGCCACCGTGAGGCACTTTCTCCAGGCCGGGTACCTCGTCTCCAAGCGGCTGAACGGCTCCCCAGTGGTGCACCTTCATGCCCACTTCTGTCATACTCCAGCGTCCGTGGCTCTTTTCGCATCTGAACTCACGGGACTTCCCTTCAGTTTCACCGCCCATGCCAAGGACATCTATACTTCCGAACCCGACCAGCTTGCGCGAAAGATTGAAAGAGCCCGCTTCGTGGTCACCTGCACCGAATACAATGCACGTTATCTGCGCAGCCTGATCGATCACTGCGAACCGCATACACCCATCCACACCGTCTATCACGGCATCGACCTCGAACTGTTCTCGTTTCGCGGCCATCCCCGCCCCGCCCTGCCCTTCCTGATCCTTTCCGTCGGTCGCCTGGTCCCCAAGAAGGGATACGACGACCTGCTCCGAGCTCTGAAAAAACTCGAAGAAACGGGAGTGGATTTCCGGTTCGTGCACATCGGCAGCGGGGAATTGCAGCGGGAAACAAGGAACCTGGTGTCCGCCCTCGAACTCACCGGCCGGGTGCGCATGCTCGGCACCCTTCCCCACCACGAGGTGCTGGACTGGTACCGCCGGGCGCACTGCTTCGCCCTGGCATGCAAAGTGGCCGGAAATGGGGATCGGGACGGAATTCCCAATGTCCTGGCCGAGGCGATGGCGGTGGGGGTTCCAGTGGTTACCACGCGCGTATCCGCCATCCCGGAACTGGTTGAAGACAGCGTCACGGGAATCCTCGTAGATCCCGGCAACCCGCAGGCCATGGCCACCGCTCTTCACCGGCTCCTGCACGATCCGGGCAGGTGCGCGGAACTGGCCCTTCGAGCCCGAGCGAGGGTGGAGAAGGTCTTTGACAAACGCCGCTGCACTCTGCAGCTTCAGAAGCTTTTCCGCAAGGCTCTCGATCGAGAATGAAGATCGCCTTCTATTGCCCCAACAAGCCTCTCGATCACCCCCATCCGTCGGGAGACCTCGTCATCGCAAAGGGGCTCCGGCAAACGCTGGCCGCCCTCGGGCACGAATGCGAGGAAATCGTTCGTTTCAGGACCCGATGGTTCTGGAAATCTCCGCAGGGATGGACGGCACTCGTCGGAGCCTGTGCCGAGGCGTGCCGCAGAACCTGGATGTTCAGGCCGGACCTGTGGTTGACCTATCATTCCTATTACAAGTCTCCGGACACGGTCGGACCCTGGATCAGCGGTCTTTTCGGCATCCCTTATGTGCTCTTTCAACCCATGTACGCCACCAGCAGGAGGAAAAAGCCCGGAACCCGCTTGGGCTTCTACATGAACCGCCTGGCCCTCAAGGCTTGCCGGCATGTCTTCCTGAACAACATGGATGACTTGGAAGCCATGAAGCGGGCTGTCCCCCGAGTCAGGATCGACTACATTCCACCGGGAATTCTGCCTCACGACTTCCAGAGAAACGAAGCGCACGGCCGCTTCGTCAGGAGAAAATACGGTCTCTCGGACGACGCTCCCCTGCTCATGACCGCCGCTCGCTTCAGGCCTGGAGTCAAGGTGCAAAGCCTGGAGTATCTCTTCGGCTCGCTCAGCCTGCTGCTCGTACCGCCCGAAATGCCGTTTCGGCTTCTCGTTGCAGGGGACGGCCCCATGGAACAGGAAGTCAAATCCCTGGCTCGTCGCCTTCTGCCCGGCCGCGTCGTCTTCACGGGAAGGGTGCCCCGGGAGGAGATGGCCCGATATTATTCGGCAGCCGACCTGTTCGTCTTTCCCGGGATAGGCGAATCACTGGGCATGGTGTTTCTCGAAGCACAGGCGTGCGGCCTGCCCGTCGTGGCTCTCGACACGGCGGGAGTCCCCCAGGTCGTTCAGCACGGGAAGACCGGGCTTTTGGTTCCGGAAGATGGAGGAAGGGCCATGGCGGAGGCGGTGCGGGAGCTGGTCGGCAATCCCGGCCTGCACGCCACACTGGCTCACAACGCCATGGATTTCGTTCAGAAGGAAAGGAATCTGCTGAAGAACTACCAGGCCCTGTCGAAAAGTCTCGAGGAACTGGTCAAGGCCCGCCATTGACCGATGCCGTCGGCACAGGTCCGGAAACAGCCCGGCTGCCCAGCATGCGCCATTGATCCGTGACTCTGAAGTCGGTGGTCCCGTCGGGAGCCTGGTGCGCCCTGAACGTCACCCAGGCTCCATCCACCTCGATCTCGATCACCGTCTGCCTGTGGTCGCTGTGCGAAGTCCAGCCCGCGTTTCCCGCGTTGACATATTCGATGCCCGCATCCCCATCGGAAATTCTTTGCCGGCTGAAGGAATGAGTATGCCCGGCCAGGACGGCCCGTACCTTCCCGTTATGTTTCAGGAGCAGATTCCAGAAAGGATCGTTGCGTGGGATTCGAGGAAGATGTGGTTCATGGATGGCGACAAATACATGGTCCAAACCATCGGCCGACTCGATCGCCTCTTCCATCCATTCCAGGAGCCGCCGGTCTCCCAGGTCTCGGCCTCGATCCATGTACTGGTCGATTACGATGGTTCGGATGTTCTTCCAGTCGAAGCAGTAGCTGACACCCTCGCCTTCCCACCATCGGATCAGGCCCCCATACCCGGGCAGAATATTCCTCGTGATGAATTCGACATCATCCGCCTTTTCATGATTGCCCCTCACCGGGACATAGATCGGCATGCGTTCTTTGAAAACATCCATGTAGATGTCGTGATTCTTCGCCAGGGGGCTCAGGTCCCCAAGGCCCAGGACAAAATCGACCCCAGCCCCGCCGGCTTCGCGTCCATTCAGTGATGCGATCTTTTCCAGGACATTGCGGTAGGACGAAAAAGCCGAACGATTGTCGGCCACAGCCGCGAAGACCCATCGTTCGGCAAAGGAAGATGCAGGCAGGACCACCAGCAGAAGTGCAAAGATCAGAGCCTTCCGCAGTGCACCCGCACCGATACAGGTATTGTCTTTCATCGTTTATGACCAGCCGCTGCCCAGGTTAGCGCCGTCCTTTTCTGGTGACTGTATATTTTTCGAGGACCTTCTTCAGGTTCCCGGCGGCGGCTGGAGCCTTCACCTTTCCGGCAAAGATGTCGTCGACCGAAACCGCGGGCTTGTTGTAGAAGTCGATATTGGCATTGTCGTCGATCTGCAGGGCCGCCCCCTCGAGGGCAACTCCTGCAAACAGGCCCCGGCTCCTCGAGTACGAATAGATTTCGGCCTTGAGCATGATGTCCGTGGCGGCTTCGGCATGGCGCCCGACCGGCCCCGCCGCAACGGAGGCATCCGCTCCAAGCGTGAACTTGCCTCTTTTCATGGCATCGATGCTTCTGCTCGTTTTGAACACAAGCACAATGTCCGTCGACTGCGCGCCGATCTGGAGTCCGAAACTCCCCCCCGCCAGGTAGACAAAGGTCGGATTGCTCCAACGACCGTCACTCCTGCGAACCGCCACCACTCCCGTGCCATAACGGCCACCGATGACGAAGCCCGCCTTGAGCAACCCCGGGATGATCGCGATGCCCTCGGCATTTCTGAGAAGCTCGGGCGGGATGCCCTTTTCAGGAATAGCCATGATCTCGCTCATCACCGCCGCGGCGTCATTCACCTTCTTTTCTTCCTTGGCTCCCGCCTGGACAACCGCGGGGTGAACCAATCCAATGAGCACCGCAACAGCCGGAATCCACCGCATCACCCGTGCCTTCACCATCTCTTCCTCCTTTCTCGGGTATTCTCCGTTTACCGTTCCACCTGGAAAAACCCCGGCACACGCTGCACCACCGGAATCGGCATTCTCAGATCCCGGATCGACGTCAATCCTGTTCATGTTCCTTTTCGTAAACCCAAATGGCTGTAGCCAGTCTATCCATCCCTTCATTCCAGTACGATTCCGCACGCTCCGAAACCCCATCGAGACCCCTGAAGAGACGGTCGGCCTTTTCCAACGCTTCGAACACCTGGTTCCATTCGTCGGACTGCATTTCTGATCCTTCTATGAAGTGCACTGCAACAAGGGACCGACCTGGCATCGACGAGCCGCACGCACGCGCAGCAGCCGGTCTGCTCGTATCGAGGTCGGTGCGCATTCGCTGGACATAATGCACCAAAAGCCAGCGGCAACCTACAAAATAATGAAAACAAGACGGGATAATGCTCCTTCTTCTCCCCTGTACTTAAGTATCACTAATCCATTATCGCCTTAGCTCTTGACCGCAGGGCATGGCCGTCTATATAGTGTCCAGCCGGAAGCCTCGTCGCGCAGGGTTCCGACCCTGGCAGGAGCGGCGGTCTTCAGAGGGGCGCCGCAGTAGGAGTGGAATTCCGCACAGACACTGCACGGTGTCACCCGAACATCGAAAATCCCGCCGACGAAGGGCAGCAGCGACTTCCGTTTTCTTTTCAGTGTTACTTATTACGGAAGATGAGAAAGGTGAGATCATATGCCAAAGCGCGACGACATCAGGAAGGTGATGATCATCGGATCGGGTCCGATCGTGATCGGTCAGGCCTGCGAATTCGACTATTCCGGCACCCAGGCCTGCAAGGCTCTGAGGCAGCTGGGCTATGAAATACTGCTTGTCAACTCCAACCCCGCCACGATCATGACCGATCCGGGGATGGCGGATGCCACGTACATCGAGCCGCTCACCGTCAATGCGCTCGAACGGATCATCCAGGCCGAACGCCCCGATGCGGTGCTTCCCAATCTCGGAGGCCAGACCGGTCTGAACCTGACCGCCGAACTGGCCAGGCAGGGTATCCTTGATGCCTACGGAGTGAAAATCATCGGAGTCCAGGCGGACGCCATCGAGCGGGGAGAAGACCGGATCGCATTCAAGGAGACCATGAACCGTTTAGGCATTGAAATACCTCAAAGTGAACCTGCGTTCTCGGTCGAGGAAGCCGAACGAATCGCCGCCGAACTCGGGTACCCGGTAGTCGTGCGGCCTGCGTACACGCTCGGTGGAACGGGCGGAGGTCTCGTCTACAATGTTGAAGAACTGCGCACCGTCGCCGCTCGCGGCATATCGGCAAGCCTGGTGGGACAGATCCTCATCGAGGAATCCGTGCTGGGCTGGGAGGAACTGGAACTCGAAGTGGTGCGTGACGCAAAGAATCAGCGCATCACCGTATGTTTCATTGAAAACGTCGACGCCATGGGCATTCATACGGGGGATTCCTTCTGCACAGCACCCATGCTGACCATCGACAGGAGCCTGCAGGAGCGGCTTCAGAAGCATTCCTACGATATCGTCGAGGCCATCGAGGTGATAGGCGGCACGAACATTCAATTCGCGCACGACCCGAAGACCGGTCGTGTCGTAGTCATCGAAATCAATCCCAGGACTTCCCGCTCCTCGGCCCTGGCATCCAAGGCCACCGGCTTTCCCATCGCCTTCGTCTCGGCAAAGCTCGCAGGTGGACTCACCCTCGATGAAATCCCCTACTGGAGGGAAGGGACCCTCGAAAAGTACACCCCGTGGGGTGACTACGTGGTGGTCAAGTTCGCCCGATGGGCCTTTGAAAAATTCAAGGGAGTCGAAGACCGGCTGGGAACGCAGATGCGTGCTGTCGGGGAAGTGATGAGCATCGGCAAGAACTACAAGGAAGCCCTTCACAAGGCCATCCGCTCCCTCGAAACAGGTCGCCACGGCCTTGGCTTTGCCTCGGACTTCAACGAAAAATCCCTCGAAGAACTGATGGAGATGCTGGTCACCCCCACCAGCGAGCGGCAATTCATCATGTACGAAGCTCTGCGCAAGGGAGCGTCCATCGATGCGCTTTACGAGAAGACGCATATCAAGCCATGGTTCATCCGGCAGATGAAGGAGTTGGTGGATCTTGAAGAAGAGATTCTGCAGTGGAAGGGCAGGGATCTCCCCGGTGATCTCCTCACACACGCAAAGAAGGACGGTTTCGGAGACCGTTACCTGTCTCAGATCCTGGGCATCCCCGAAACCACCCTTCGTGAACGCCGGAAGGCTCTCGGAATCGTTCAGGGATGGCACCCGGTGCCGGTGAGCGGCGTCGAGGACTCCGCCTACTATTACTCCACCTACAATGCCGCCGACACAGTTCCCGTCAGCGACCGGCGCAAGATCATGGTGCTCGGTGGAGGCCCCAATCGTATCGGCCAGGGCATAGAATTCGACTACTGCTGTGTTCATGCCGCCTTCGCCCTGCGCGACGAGGGCTTCGAATCCATCATGGTCAACTGCAATCCCGAAACCGTCTCCACCGACTACGATACTTCCGACAAGCTCTACTTCGAACCCGTCACCGTCGAAGATGTACTCGCCATTTACGAGAAGGAAAAACCGGAAGGTGTTATCGTCCAGTTCGGAGGCCAGACTCCGCTGAACATCGCGCGGGAGCTGGCCGAAGCCGGTGTTCGAATCATCGGAACCACGGTGGATACCATCGATCTTGCCGAAGACAGGGACCGATTCCGCAAGATGATGAGAAAACTCGGCATACCCATGCCCGAATCGGGAATGGCAAGCACTCTCGAAGAAGCTCTGCAGGTGGCCGCGCGCATCGGATATCCCCTGATGGTGAGACCCTCGTATGTTCTCGGAGGCAGAGGCATGGAAATCGTCCACGATGAGGAAATGCTCAAGCGCTACGTGGCCGCCGCTGTCGACGTGACTCCCGACCGCCCCATCCTCATCGACAAGTTTCTCGAAGACGCCGTTGAAGCCGAAGCCGATGCCATCGCAGACGGCACCGACTCCTTCGTTCCCGCCGTCATGGAACACATCGAACTGGCCGGCATCCATTCAGGCGATTCTGCATGTGTCATGCCGCCCATCAGCATTCCTCCGAAGCACCTCGATACCATCTACGAATACACACGCAAGATCGCCATGGAACTCGACGTGGTGGGACTCATGAATATCCAGTACGCCATTGCCAACGATACGGTCTATGTTCTCGAAGCCAATCCCCGAGCATCGAGGACGGTGCCTCTCGTCTCCAAGGTGTGCAACATTCCCATGGCCCATCTCGCCACGCGCATCATGCTCGGCAAGAAGCTCACCGACCTCGATCTCAAGCCGAAACACATCCCCCACTTCGGCGTCAAGGAAGCCGTCTTTCCCTTCAACATGTTCCCGGAAGTAGACCCCGTGCTCGGGCCGGAGATGAGGTCCACCGGCGAGGTTCTCGGCATGGCCGATTCCTTCGGCCTGGCTTACTTCAAGGCCCAGGAAGCCACCCTGTTGAAGCTTCCCGTCGACGGAACAGTGCTCCTCACCGTCGCCGACGGAGACAAACACGCAGCGCTGCAGGTGGCCAAGAGGTTTGAAGACCTGGGATTTACCATAAGGGCCACTCGAGGCACTCACCAGTTCCTGGCGGAAAACGGCATCCAGTCTGAAAGGATAGACAAGATGCACGAGGCCCGCCCGAACATCGTGGATGCCATCAAGAACAAGGAAATACACCTGGTGATCAACACTCCGGACGGGAAACAGAGTCTGCACGACGATTCCTACATCCGTAAGGCGGCCATCAACTATAAGGTCCCGTACATCACTACTCTTGCAGCCGCCGTCGCCGCGGCCAGGGGAATCGAGGCGTTCAGGCGCGGCCAGGGCACGGTCAGATCACTTCAGCGTTACCATGAAGACATCAGGTAACGGGACGGACCATCCAACAGGACTGGGCAGACCTTGAACAATGCTGCGAAGACCTCGGGGCACAGCCGGTGGACTTCAAGCCGCACCACGAAGATTCGAGGCGACCCGGCGGATCTCCAGGTCCCCTCAAGCCGCCTCTGCAAGGAAGATTCTTCCGGCAGACATCCATGAGCCGTGGGCTCACGACCCACCATGCAAACGGGTCGAGCCAGGATTGAACTCCGGTTGAACGGACAAATCCAAACCAGGAAGATAACGACCAAGGCCCGAAAAAACGGGCCAAACAGTTCCGGCATTTTCTCATGAAGGCATACCCGGACATTTGTCGCACAAAGGTTCAATACACCCGCAACAAGGTCATTCCGCATCACGTCGTAACGAAGATCACGTCGTAACGAAGATCACAACTTCATTCCCGCGGGAACCCGGTCTGAGCGCAGATCCAGCCATAAAGATGAGTGACGGTGGGATGCCATCGATCCTTTGCGGGAAGAGCACCGGATGCGTGAAAAGCACCGGAGGTAATCGTTTGCCGGGCAAACCGCAAAGAAAGCAACCTGGTGGAGCCTGACCGCGATCAGGGTTTCAACGTCCTGAAGATTCGATATAATAAGTGTTGATTAAGACTGTGACTCATTATACAGTATCACTAACGATATGGTGGGCATCCGTGCGAAGCATCCTGGCGGGATGACAACGGGCGGATTCCGATCACAATAAGACTTTCGTGGGTGGTTTTCGTCACGAATTCGAAAGGGTATAGGCTTCTTGTGGAATTCGGTTTTGATGCGATGGTAGAACTCGCAGTCAGCCTCTCTCGATCGAGGAGAACATCATGGCCGAAATGAATATCCCATGGCAGGTAGATGCGCCGCAAACGGTCGACCATTCCGATCTCAAGGAAGTGGCGGACTACTTCGACAAGCAGGCGGGGATACTTCAGCAGGGCGGCTGGACGGAACACGCCGCAAATCTCAGGAAATGGGCTTCCGAATTGCGTGAAAAACCTCTGAAGCACTACGGAATCTGACAGGAGCACAGCCCTGTCATTTCAAACCGCCTGTTCCTCGTCCCAGCAGGTGCGCACAGACCTTCAGGACGGTCAGCCGGGCGCGTTCTTCCAGTCCGCACAGTCTCTTCTCACCCAGCCGGACAGATCCGGAGGCCTTACCGCATCCGGGTTGTCATCCCATTCGGGAAAGCCGCTTTTCTGCATATAAACATCGTCCACCGCCGCTTCGGGCGAATAATACGATCCCAGGACTTCTTCGCCGATTCCCAGAACAAAACCTCGCATATCACGCGGGTCGAATCGAATCCAGAAGACCCCGATACCCGTTTCATAGAACCACATTTTCCCTCAGCCCTTCCCACGAAGGAAGAAACCCTTCCACTCCATCCGTCGACACAAACCGCTGGTCATCACCCGGCACGCGCTCACCGAATCCAGCCTGTGAAGAAACCAACGCAAAATCCAGAACGTTGACAGGCAAGAAGGTGAGGTCATCCGGCAAACGAGTGCCTCCGGTGCTCTTCACCCAAAGGATCGGTGGCACCCTAACGTCATTTCCCCGAGGATCAAAACATCACTCGCGCGAAGGCGGGAATCCAGTCAACAGCCTGCCAAGCGGAGATTTTGCCGTACTCTCCACCCGGTATCGCCCTGCTCCGCCCATGTCGTCACAGGCTCTTTCCCATTCCTTGAAACTGTTTCGCCATGCGCGGTTTCTTTTCCTGGATTCCCGCCTTTTTGTATGACGGAATGACGGAATGATGCCGAATGACGGTATGATGCCGAATGACGTTGTGCCCTTCGGGGGAATGACATTGTTGCACGTGTATTCCGCCTTTGTGCGACAACTGTCCCGGTACGCGTTTGCCGGATGAACCGGGAAGCGGGGCGGAGCATGGAAAACACCTCCCGCCGGGACTCATTCTTTCGATCAACGGCCGTGGTCCCTCAGTCGGAAGCTGTCCACCAGAAGATCGAAGCTCCTTTGATACCCATCGAAGTCTCCGGGCAGGACCCGGCAAGAAAGCAGATAGATCGTTCCGTTCTTCGCCAGCCAGACATCGCGCACCGTGTACCAGTTTTCTCCTCGAGGCTTCCTGTAGACGATTTCACGGGCCGGGACGCCGTTGATTTCCAATTTCCGTTCAGAGATAACCCTTCGGCGGTCCAGGCCGGCGCGGGCAGCTGAGAAAGCGGATTCAAGTTCTGCAGCCTTCCGGCCGGTTTTTCTGCTCACAGTGAAAGACACGGTGTATTTTTCCCAGGGAGTCGCGGTTCGAGGATCGGCGACAGCGAAGACTTCTTCAGTGCCGCGTTCAGGATCCACAGCGGGTCGGTAAGCCGGGAAGATGTTTGAAATCATTTTCCACTCAGCCGGATAGTCCAGGGAGAATTCGGTACTTTCATAGTGAATGAAAGGGGGAGATAGAGCCTGGATCGACGAAGCTGCCAGGATGGGGAAAATGACGACGAAAAGAGCGAGGACATATGCGGAAAGGGACCGTCCAGATCGCCGAGGCTTCGAGTCCGCCTTGCCGGCAGGCAATTCTTTGAAAGTCCTTTTTCGGGGCATGGAGTTCTCCTGTGCAAACGGGGGCGTGCATCTCATGAAGGCATCCACGGCGCCCGGACGGGTCCAGGAAAGCCGGCCGGGGACCTTGAAACGCACAGCGGTCTTCGTCAGTACAGACCCAGCGAATTGACAGTGTATGCTTCGAGTTCTTCGCCCGACCGGGCCAATATGTGCACAACGGCGTCAATGGACTGCCCCTGGGAATGCCGCCCGCTGGAATAGGCCATGACGGATGCTCCCAGGAACTGGCCCTGGACCGACAGCAGCCTGGACTGCAGGCTGAGTCTTTTGGCTTCGAGCTCACTGCAGCTCTTGACGAGCATAAGATAGCGGGCAAACATCATCTCCCACGGTTCACCGTATTTTTCGGACCATGCGGCTCCCACCTGCTCGATCTCCACACCCCCCCCAGGAATGTTCCCTTCGCCGGCCGCCGTCTGCATGAATTCGATGATCTCCTGCATTTCGGGCCAGCCCGGGTGCCGATATAATTCCTGAATGTCCAGGCGCACCATCTGGACCCTTTCATGTAACTCGGCGATTTCCTCGTTCAGGCGATCGAGGGATTCATTCGCCTGGAGGAGTTTGGCTTCCACCTCCGGGCTCCTCGAAGGAACCGTTGCGCATGAGGCCAGGCACAAGGCCAGCAGCAAAGCCGCAAAGGCACGTATCATGGGGTTGATCTCCCTGTGGGGTCGTCAAATCGTCGCTCGGTTGCCGCAACGGCTTCCAGCATGCCACCAGGAACGGTTTGTTTCAAGGCGATCGATCCTACCGGATATGACTGACCACCAGTTCGTTCTTCGGTCCGGACATCCCCGCTGCTGCTTCGAAGTTCCGGGTTCAATGCATCTCAACCGGCAATCATAAAAAAACCGTGTGAAGGAGCAGTTGAGCTTTCTCCCCTGGAAGCGGCTCAGAAAAATAATAACCCTGCCCATACTCACAGCCCCATTCCCTCAGCATGGCCACCTGACTGAGCGTCTCGGGTCCTTCGGCGATCACGGCCATTCCAAGGTTGTGGGCAAGGGAGATGATAGTCTGAACGATCCGGGCATTATCATCCCCACCTTCCATCCGGCTCACAAAGGAACGGTCTATCTTGAGCAGATCGACAGGGAATCTGCGCAGGTAGCTGAGAGATGAATATCCGGTTCCGAAGTCGTCGATGCTCAACTGGACTCCCAGAGACTTGAGTCTGCACAGCATGGCATCTGCCGACGGGGCGTTCTCCATGACGGCACTTTCGGTGATCTCGAGCTTAAGTAAAGCGGAAGGCAGGCCGGTATCGTGGAGGATCCGCTCAACATGGCCGGTGAGTTCACTGTCTCGAAACTGTTTTGCCGAGAGGTTTACACTCAAGGCAAGAGGCAGGTCTCCCCTGGCCTCCTGCCAGGCTCTCACCTGCCTGCATGCCTCATCGAGCACCCAAAGGCCGATCGGGATGATCAGCCCGGTCTCTTCCGCGATTGGAATAAACTCCTCCGGCAGAACCAGACCGCGCTCAGGATGCCGCCAACGCACCAGTGCTTCAAAGCCTGCAACCTGACCCGTGCTCAGGGAGACAACAGGCTGATAATGCAGCAGGAACTCCTCCCTTTCCATGGCCTTCCTGAGCTCCGCTTCGAGTGTCAGGCGTTTCAGCACCTGGAGATGCATTTCCTTGTTGAACATCTCGTGGCGCGCTCTTCCTTGCGCCTTAGCCCGGTACATGGCTGTGTCCGCATCTCGAAGCAGCTCCTCGGGCCTCCGATAGCCCTCTCCACCCACGGCTATTCCAATGCTTGCGCTGGCAAAAACCTCAAAGTCGCCGATCTTGAACGGCAACCCCAGCTTGACCTGCAGCTCTTGCGCGAATCGTACCGCATCGCCGCTGTCCCTGAGATCGTCCAGAAGGATGGCGAACTCGTCTCCTCCGAAACGCGCAAGCGTATCTCCGGGGCGGATCAAATCCTTGATTCTTTCCGCAATGGCGATCAGCAGCCGATCTCCGCTGAGGTGCCCGAGGCTGTCGTTTACGAGCTTGAAGCGGTCAAGATCGATGAAAAGAACGGCGAACAGGTAACCGCTGCGCGCCGCGGAACGTTTGAGAGACAGGCCGAGTCGATCGAGGAACAGGGCCCTGTTCGACAGCCCCGTGAGAGAGTCATGGAATGCATCGTGCAGGAGCTGTTCCTCGTAGCGTTTTCTTTCCGTAATATCCTCGTGCGCCACCACCAGCCTCACGGGGCCTTCCCCTTCAAAGCGTGTCACCCGGACCACAAACCACCGGTTCTCCCTCTCCCCGGGAAACGGGTATTCAAGATGGAATTCATCCTCTTCCGAGGTGAGCACCTTTCTGATTCCCCTGGCAACAGCCGGCGCCTCTTCGGAGCAGTCCCCCGTGGCCGACTCGCACACCTCGATGTAGTTCATTCCAATCCCATACCCTTCGCCCGTGAAACCGTTGTCCTGTGCAAACCGGCGCCAGGCCCGGTTGACATGGATGACATTGCCGGTTTCATCGAGGATAGCAACATGCGCCGAAAGGGCATCGAGAGAAGATTGGAGGAACCGTTCCGATTCCCGGAGCGCCTCCTCAGCCCTCTCGCGCTCTATTATCTCCTGTTTGAGTTGAACGTTTGCTTCCGCCAGTTCAGCCGTGCGCTCCTGCACACGTTTTTCAAGCTCGTCATGAGCACTCCGCAGAGCATCCTCCATCCGTTTTCTCTGCGTGATGTCCCGGGCAATGTGGACGGCACCGTAAAGCCGGCCTTCCGAGTCTCGCAGGGGACTGACCGAAACGAGGTAGTATCCTTTCAGGCGGTCCTCGTAGACCTCGACCGTATGATCGAGTCCATCGATGAGCATCTGCCCGTACGGACAGGACGCTATCGGATGATCCAATCCATGAATGCAGCCGTAGCATGTAAGCCCGAGCCCCTTTTCACCAAGGCCTTCCAGTTTGTCCGTCATCGCCCGGTTCATTCTCACGATGCGATGGTTCGTATCCAAGATCGCAATGAGGTCCGGCACGCTGTCGAAAGTGCGTTCCCATTCCTGCTGGGAACAAAATTTCATCTCTTCCGCCTGCCTGCGTTCCGCCGTTTCCTGCTGGAGCCTTTCGCTGATGGTGCACAGTTCGGAACTCTTTTCTGCAACAAGTCCTTCCAGGCGAAGTCTGACTCCGCTGAGTTCGAGTTCGAGCCTCTTCTGTCTGTTGAAGAAACGCTGAACGAAGACGCTGAAAATCATGAGAAAGAATATGGCCGTTATACGCAGGAAAAACTCATACACAGGCGGCGATAGAACACGTTCAGCAACACTTCCGGTTTCCAGCGCGTAGGCCTCGATAATAGACTCCAGTATCCAGTACACTCCCGATAGCACTGCACCAAAAATAAGAAAGAAATTGGAAGAAACAGGCCTGTCGGTTCTTTTCATTGCAGTCCTCAAAAGGCGGTGACTCCATGATCCCACGGTCTGTCTGCAGGGGCGACCACAATCGTATACATCGAAATGATATCCAAAGATACCCCGATTCCGATGTCTGGAAGACAGGATCCGAGGAACTTCCACAAGACACCCAGGAGAGATCAGCGAAAAGTCCAGTAAGCGCACAGGGAGAACTTCATCCGGACGATGAGGCAGGGTGGAATACACCCGCAGCAGCGTCATTCCCACAGCAGCGTCATTTGGCAACACAACGTCATTCCCGCAAAATGGAAAAGAGACCTGGAAGGCAGGATGGATAGAGCAAAGCAATCCCGGGTAGTGAGATCTTTATGGCGCGATCTGTGCTCAGACTGGATTCCCGCCTTTTTGCGCGGGAATGACGTCGGGATCTTTGTGAGAATGACATCGGGATCTTTACGGGAATGACATCGGGATCTTTACGGGAATGACGATGTTAATGGTTGCTGGAATGACGGTGGGATCTTCACGGAAATGATGTTGGTATCTTCGGAGGAATGACGTTGGGATGCCATCGATTCTTTGCGTGCAAAACAATGGATTCGTGATAAGCACCGAATGGGTGAAAAGTACCCGGGGTACTCGTTCACTGGATGAACAATAAGAAAAAGCCCGGGGAATTTGCCCGGGCGGTCACATCAACCATGCGTAGGAAACGCTTCAGAAACTGAAATAAAACGAAAACCACGGGAAGAACGGCAGAACGGGAAACAGACCGTAACATGGCCATGAATAGCAGGAACTGTAGCTGTAACTGTAATATGGGGATCCATATCCATAGTAATAGGGAGCACCGTAGAAATAGGGAAACCCGTAAGAATAGTAGTTGTAGTAGGATCTGCCGTAACGGTAATAAGGCCCGTACGGGTAGGAATAGTAGGGTCTGTACTGGTGTCGATAGTACCTGTTGTCGTAGTCCCGGTAGTATCTCCTGTTGTCGTAGTACCTCTGGTAGTTGCGGTCCCTGTAATCTCTGCCGGAATAGCGCCTGTTGTCATACTGCCTGCCCAGATAACGTCTGTCGGTAGGCTGTCCCACGTAGCGCCTGCTGTCATACTGCCTGCCGCGACTGGACCACTGCTGAGGTCGTTGCTGCACCGACCGGTACTGCTGAGGCCTGTACTGCTGCTGCCTGTACTGCTGCTGCCTATACTGCTGAGGCCGGTGATTTCCATAGTGGACGGCACCGGAACGGCCCGGGCTGTGGTATCTCTGTCCGCCGCCCGAAGATGCGCTCGGCCTGCTGTAGCCTTCGAAGCTCTGCCGGGCAAATCCGGGTGAACACAGAAAAAGCACCAGGGGCACGGCGAAGAGAAACGGAAGGTATTTCAATCTTTCGACTTTCATTACCATCACCTCCTCCCGGGAACCTGAAACCCGGTCCTCTATTTAAGATATTAGCCTTTCCTGCGGGCATGTCAAGGGGGGAGATTCCAGCCGCCGCCCGGCCACTTGCCCCCATCGCAACCGGCATCCGATACTCCTGCCTTCACCGGTCAGCACCGGAATCTACTTTCCGAAGCTCCAAATCGCACTCATTTCCGGATCCGATCCTGTCCTTCGGGATCTTCCTCCCCCTCGGCCCGGGCTCTCAAGGTGTTGTGAGGCTTTACTCCCAGCACGCGCTCCACGGTTTCCTCCTGCCCGCGATCGATGATCCACCCCCGGAAATGGTCCCCTTCCAGCAGTTCATCGTTGACACCGCTGTCGACTTCGCGCATGTAAGGCGCAATGCCGCTCCATGTCTGCCGGTCCACCCGGGCGCTGAGTGTATATCCATCGACGACCAGCTTGTCTCCACGCGAAAAGACCTTCACCAGGCGGATATGTTCAAGATTGTCCCTGTCGCGCAGGTCTTCCCGGACAGCCAGAGCCCGCTCCCAGTCTTCCCTGGGGACTTCGAGCAGATGAGGAGGGCAGATGATCCCGTGCCTGAAGCCGTCCTCCTTCCTGCGCGTCCCCCAACCGTGGCACAGGTATCGCTCCTCGCCGCCCAACCTGGCATAAACCTGAAAAACCGAATGCCGATCCCGCTCGACTACGAGTGTAACCGCCGAACCACACCGGTCGCGTGTTTCTATTCGTAACTGTTCATCCATTCTTTCCAGGCCTCTCGAAGAGTCCACACAGCGGCGGGCGAATCACCGCCGCCGACAAACTGAACCTCTGCGGTTGCTCACTGTCCGAAAAAATAGCGCCTTATCGCCATACCGGCCACTGCGATAACTGCCAGCACGGCGCAAAAGACAATCGTCGTCATGAAAAAAGGTCCAAAATATCCCCGGCACTGATCGAGTTCTTCGTCAGTCCTCGGCAGCAGCGCCTTGAAGCGCTTTTCGGGTTCTTCCGAAGTCAGCGGCGAACCACACTTCCTGCAGAACAGGTCGTCGGCATCCACTGTGTTCCGGCAGTTCGGACAATCCGCCACGATTATCTCCTCTTTTGAAAGATCCATCATGCCATGCCGGGACACCGCTTTTCGCCGAAGATGGACCCCGGTATCTCGACGTTTCCAAACCTCTTTCCATCGTAGCACAACCGTTCCGGCATGCCATACCCTTATTGCCCGGAATTCTCTCGGACCAGGCATTGTCCCGGTCGACGAGTTACAAGCGCCTGCCCGCCACGCTGTTTCACTCGATCCCGTTCCGCTTTCGCATTCCTGCAGAAGCGGGATTTTGCCCTTTAAAAAGACACGCCGGCGAGATATCATTGAGTATATTTTTCCTGAATTTTCGCCTGGTCCGCACCGGAGAGGAGGGAATTCTCTCCGCCATGTGCAGCGCGTGGCCTGAAATATGGGAGGCGTCGTCAACATGAAATCCGTCATCTGTCTGTTTCTTCTGCTCCAGTTCGTCCTGTTCCCGCCTTTCGGCCCCGCATTCTGCGCTGACACACCACCCGCGCCGACGATTCCACTAACGTCTGAAACCGCAGCACACCGTCCTCATATCGAAATCCCGCAACCCGCCCATGACCTGGGCACCGTAACCGCTGATCGGGAGTTCGAACACACCTTCACCTTCAGGAACACGGGAACGGCGGTTCTGGAGATCGATAAAGTGGTGGTGGGATGAGGCTGCAAGGCCCGGTATACCCGGGCGGTCCCTCCCGGCGGCGAGGGATTCATCACGGTCTCCGTAGACCCCAGGATCTGCAAAAGCCTGAAAAAAACGTCCGTGGTCAAAACCAACGACCCGGCAAACCCTTCCCTGTGGCTCAACATCACCTGGCGGTTCTGAGGGAGAACAAACCTGTCCCTTCTGTCTTACTGCGAGATGCGGAAGTACCCCGGGAAACCGCTTCAAGATCTGCCGGATCGAAGGAAGGGTACCTCCCCTGAGGTTGCCCCGGCCTCAGGGGAGGTGAAACCTAGGAGGTGAGTAAATGCACATTGAGACATTTAGTACAATCCAAAGACGATGTCAAGAGCCAATGCACAATTTTTGAAATTTTTTTTGAAAATTATTTGAAAAGCCTGAATGCCACAAATGAAGCTGGCCGACCGGTGATTTTCGAGGGTACACTTCGTGAAATACTTCTCAATCACCACCCGAACCCTGGCGGTGGGCGGACGGCGCAGCACCGGGAGTATCGTGATCGTCCGGCCCGTCCCAGCATCCGGGCACCTTCCCGGGAATACTCTTTGTCGTCGCCTGCTCCACATGTAAACCATGGGCCGCCCCCGAATCACTCCGAGAAGGCCTTCCCGGAAGTTGTTGGAACCGGGGCGCCTGGAGTTTCACGTGCCGTTCTTACACTTTTTCGTTTTCAGGGCGATCTCCCTCCACCTCTCCTTCTCCACCCTCGAAGCGCTCTTGTGCCTGCGCTCGGAGAGATAGTGGAGTTCACGCCTCATCTTGAGGTAGTTTTCGAAGCGTTGGGAAGGGAGCCTGCCGGAACGGATAGCTTCGCGCACCATGCATCCTGGTTCGTTCAGGTGGCTGCAATCGGTGAAGCGGCAGCCGCTGGCCAGAGCTTCGATATCGGGAAAGACCGAGTCGATTCCGCCGTCGTCGTTCCAGAAGGCGATTTCGCGAATGCCGGGGTTGTCTATGATCAATCCGCCTCCCGGAAGCCTGATGAGGTCCCTCGATGTGGTGGTGTGCACTCCCTTGCCGTCGCTTTCGCTCACCGCATTCGTGGTCTGCCGTGCTTCCCCGGCCATGCGGTTTACGAGTGTGGACTTGCCCGCGCCGGAGGAGCCGATCAGGGCCACCGTCTTTCCGGGCGCCAGGTAGCTTTCGATCGCTTCGAGCCCGAGCGAGTCCCTCGCGGAAAGTACGTGGACGGGGACGCCGAAAGCCGCCGATTCCACCTTCTCAACGAGCCTCCGCACCTCGATGTCCGGGTGGAGATCGGCCTTGTTGAGGAGGACGACCGGGGAGCATCCGCAGTTGCAGACAAGCGCCAGGTACCTTTCAATGCGGCGGACATTATAGTCCCGATCCAACCCGGTGACAATGAACACGGTATCCACGTTGGCCGCGATCACCTGCTCTTCCGCGGAAGCGGATACCTGCTTCCCCCGGCTTCCCGAAGCGCCGCGCGACAGGGCGTTTCTTCGCCGCAGCACCCCTGTCACGGTGCTCTCCCTCACGGTTACCCAGTCCCCTGCGGCGGGATGGAGAGACCCGACGCCACAATGATGCAGCAGACGACCGGAGACCGTCGCCTGGTACTCACCGCTGCCATCGAATACGAAGAAGACTCCTCTTCTTACTCCTGTCACCCTGGCGGGCCTGTGTGTCCGGTTTGCCGACTCTTCGAGGCCCTTCGCGAAAAAGTCGTTCCATCCCATATCTTCGAGCGTCATGGCATGCCAATTCATCGCTTATCGTTCCTTCCGTTTGCGTGATGTCGATTCCCGCAGCGGTCATTCCCCCGGAAAGCCTTGCTCCTTCTTTGATCGATACCTGCTGCGCGGTGCTCCATGGATCGAAACTCCGCGAGTGTGACCCCAGCCCCAGCAGGCAGGCGGTCGGCGTGCCCGCAAAAGGGGTCACTTTTTGCCGGGAGGGGAAGCTGCGTGACTTTATGGATATTGAGTTCTTCGGCGGATTGTCTGCCGGATTGGCGGAGGGATACCGTCTTGGCGGCGCCGGGACCTTAAGGGAGAAGTCCCATCACCCGGCAGCAAACGCCGGAGCACCAGGAGCGGACGGGAAATGGCTCAAGCCGGACCAGGCCGGACAAATGAATGCGCATCCCTGTTGTGGAGCATCCACGCCTCACCCGAAAAGGCAGGAGGAAAAGCGCAGGGGCAGACCAGGGTCGGGGGAAGAAAAATGAACGCACGTGTCACCCGCCCCCTGGTGGAAGCGGATACACCCCTCTCGTCCTTCCGGGTTGGATGGAAAGCGTGCCTTTCACGCTGTGGAAGCATCGGCGATCAACCGCCCAGCGAATATCCTTCGCCGGCAGAAGTCATCACAAGCTCTATTCGTGCCGTAGCCATAGATCTCCTTTAAGCTGGTTTCATCGTTTGAAAGTGATCGAAGACTAAAGCACCGCCCCAGGCATGTCAAGGGTGTTTAAATCCGTACTCCCGAACGGGGAGCGACCTTAACCCCCCACGCTCCGGCCGTGTCCGGGTCGTTTCAATCCACGCTCCCGCACGGGGAGCGACAGGCCAGTCAGCTACTAATATCACAGGGCTAAGGTTTCAATCCACGCTCCCGCACGGGGAGCGACCGTTCTCCCATTGCACGAAAGATATCTCTTCTCGGTTTCAATCCACGCTCCCGCACGGGGAGCGACGGTTAATCCTGCGAGTTTTCAGGCATGGGAATCTTCGAGGATGATTCCGCGAACCCGCTGCAAAGTGAAGACGAATCCATGAACCAGTCATTGATAGTGCACCCGTTATTTGCAGCATAACAGGTAGTTGGCCGGGGCGCGAACCCTCCCGGAAATTTGCCACAGCTTGAGGTTCGCGGCAAATCATATGATAAGAGGCCCTTCCTGATCGATGCCTGGTTTTGCCCCAACATGTTCTACGCGACCGCGCCAGTTGGCCCCCAGGAAATAGAACCGAAGGCTGTCTTCCCGAGGATCGATGATATCAATGAGTTTCTGTCGCAGTGCCGCCCACTGAGAAGGGTCCACAATGCACTCAAACACGGAAAATTGAACCCTCTGCCCATAGTTCTGGCACATCCTGGCAACCCTTCGCAGCCGCGTTCTCCCGGATTTTTCCATGGTCGAAACATCATAGCTCACGAGCACCAGCATGTTGGACTCACTTGACAATAAATGGAGGGTATCCGTCCAGGTCGCCTCGAATGCAACGCGCAAGCAGCCTGGCCTGCACGTGGAAAAGCAAACCGATGGGAACGTTTTCCTCCACGAAAGGGTGAAGCACCATGTCCTGCTTGCGTTTCTGATAGGCTACCAGGACGGTTTTCCTTGTGTTTTCATCCATGAGGACAGCATTCGAGCCAACCGTCCGAAAACCGTCGGGCTTGACCTGCTGGAGATTGATCAGCGAGAGAGTGATGCGGTCTGCCACGGCAGACCTGAATTCCTCCATCAAATCAAGCGCCAGACTTGGCCTCCCCGGTCTGTCCCGGTGAAGAAAACCCACCTGGGGGTCGAGTCCAACGGATTCAAGTGCTGACCGGCAATCGTGGCACAGGAGTGTGTAGAGGAACGAGAGAAGACAGTTGACGCGGTCCAGAGGCGGACGGCGCGAACGTCCCTGGAACGCAAAAGCCGCTCTCTCTCTGGTAATCAACTGGTCGAACACTCCGAAGTAATGCCTGGACGCATCTCCTTCTATACCGCGCAACTGATCGAGTGAAGCTCCCTTCATCTGACTCAGGCATCCCGTCAGCCTGTCGGCCGCCTCCTTGAGGCCTGCCACATCAACCCGCCCGGGATGGTCTCTCACGGCGCGCCGCAGGACACTCCTGGAATTGGAGATTTTCCCGGTGAGGAAAGCCGTGGCGAGGTGTGCGGCGGATTTGAGATCGTCCGCCCGGCGGTACTGTTCGCGGCGGAGCAGCACATTGCCCGATATGGGTCCGCGAACACAGGCGAGAAATCGTCCTGCTTCCGTAAGAAAGCTCAACGCCACATCCCTCTCTGCACAGGCACCCATGAGGAAAGGACTTAGGGAAACCTGTCCAAAGCAGACAATACCGTCGAGGGTGTGCAGAGGCACCTGCAGTTTAGACACACCATCGATGAGAACATCCACAGTCTCGCCGTTTTTTGAAAGGTACGCCCTCTGGGTGGTGACATACAGGGTATTCCCGTGTTTCTTCACATGTCCTCCCGCGTTGCGGAAGAAAGATAAGCCTCGACAGACCTCCTGCCGGTACAGAGTCGCGGCAGGCAGGAATTCAGGAGCGAGCACGCCCTGCATTTTTTCCCGTATTCGGGTAAAGGTGTGCGGCCGGATACAATCAGTTCATGCAGGCGCCGGGCTGCTTCTTCGGTCCCGCCGCGCAGCTCTTCCGAGAAGTGAACCCGTGTTCTCCGCCTTTCGCGGCCGTAGAACAGGGCTCCGTCAGTGACCGGTACTCCCAGCATCTCTTCGAGACACATCGCCTGAGCACAGAGCTGCACCAGGTCGCTCTCATCTTTCTTCGGTCTCCCCCTTTTGTATTCAACGGGATACGGGATCTTCCCTCCCGTCCGACATTGCGGATCCACGTCGTGGAATGCAACCGCATCAGCTGTTCCGGCAAGGCCCAGTTTCAAAGATCGCAGAGGCAGTCCGAATTCGATTCGGACCCCGCTTCTGTGTTCGCTTCCTCCCGAGTGAACCCGGTCGTGCAGAATACGCCCTTCCGTTGTTAAGCGATTTTCCAGCCACAGGCCTTCCACGTGAATCAGTGCGCACTGGCGGGGACAGAAAAGGAGATGCTGCAAGGCGGAAATGGGCAGCAAATCGGTTTCGGCATACATGATCTAAACCTTCTCCTCGATCTCGACTCCCGGCGGAAGCCCGCTCCTATCCACCATTACCCTGTAATCGCTAAAGGAACGGGCTGGAACGTCGTTATCGCCGGCGCGCTTTATGGCGATCAGGTCGAAGAGCCTATGTGCGGGAGCGTTCCCCAGCGCCGATTCGTGTTTGAATATATAGAGCCCTCTTGCGTTCATCTTGCCCCGCGCCGCGGAATGGTCATGGTCGAACATGTTGATGAGCGCTTCCCAAAGCAGTGCCAGGTCTTCTTCGGAAAACCCGGTATGCTCACCCAGCTTGGCTGAAACATATCCCTCGGCGCGGTAGAGGGCATAAGGGACGATGTATTTGCGGCCCATTGTGCGCTCTTTTTCGAGATCCCGTTCATTGGTCACCGCCATACGAGTGATCGAAATCTCGACAGGAACAATGGGATCCGCACTTCGCGCAAAATTCAACTGCACCGGACCTCGCACCTGGCCGCAGTTCACCTCCGTAGTCATAACCGCTCCAAAAGCGCGTATGTCGTAAAAGTTGTCACACATCCAACGCGTAATGAGCCTGGCTTCCTCGACATTTTTCGGCAGCTTCTTGGCTGCGGGCCGCTCGATCTTCGGATTGTTCAGATAAGCCTTTTCGTTCTCCTGGTTGAGCACTCCCTTTTCCTTCACATAGATCTCGAAGGGTGGTTTTCCGCCTTTCAGGAACTCGATGTAATTTCTGATCTTGCGTTTGAGGCAGACATCCGTTACCAGGCCGTGGTTGGTTTCCGGATCGACACGAGGCATGTTGCCCGCATCGGGGTCACCGTTGGGGTTGCCGTTTTCCACGTCGAAAAGGTAGACGAACTCGTACCGATTGGTTATGTGCCCGCTCATGTCCTATTCCTCCTGCGTCTTTTTTTGTTTTCCAGAGAACAGATGCTGGCGCTGATGGTAGTATCCCAGGGCGAACATGCCCTGGTTTTCGGGGCTCAGGTAAGCCGGGAGCGGCGATGCATCGAGGGAAGAGAGTATGTCCTCGATTCGGGTGTCCAGGGATATGGCAAACCCTTTCTTGTCGGTGTCGCGCCTCAGTTTGCCCAGATGCTGCTGACCCAGGTTCAGCAACATGGGGAAGATGTTTCGAGGGGTTGCCGCGGCTGAACCGAAGTACTTGTCCCGGATGGTTGCGTTGATGTTGGGGTTGGCGGCGGTCTGAACCCTTTCCAGAACCGCAAAAAGCCGCCCCAGCCTGTAGCCGACATTTGTGTTGCTGCTGTCCAGACTCACGCTGATCTCCTTGTGGTCATAGTTTCGAAGCAGGCACGCCTTGATGAGACCGGCTCTCAACGTATTGATCGTACAATCCGCCCGGATGCGCATAAGAATTGATGTGAACAGGTTTTGAGGGTAAGGTGCGCCGGCAAGCACCGAGCGCGTAAAGGCGCCCGCCAGGAGAGGGGATATGTTCTCTATTTTCCCCTGTACCGCGATTTCCTCGAGAACACGCCACACGGCGGGATAATCGGGATCCCTCTCAAAACTCCTGACGATTTCCATGTCGCGGAAATGCCGGGCGATATTGGCCACGACATCTCCTGCCGTACTGACGTGCCAGAATCGCACGGAGAGCCTCGACGCGTTAGGAGAGAGGCCAAGGACATAGAAGGCTACGTCGGGTTCGTCCACCGCGTCCTGGATGCGCCCGTCTCGGGCAGCCCGAAAAATGAGACCCAGATCCCGGACGGGGGTCTGATCTTCCATCTCTTCATGCGAAGAACCCGGTCCCGAGTTCAACAGATCCGCAAGCAGAGTTTCTGCCATTGTTTTGCGTTCTGCCCAGAAAACCACGGTACTGTCGGCTATGCGAACTTTCTGGCGGCTGTCATGCCGAAGCAGCCAGTTGAGGGCCGTGCAGTAGGCAAATGCGGCTCTTTCTGCGATGGGAGCATTGTAATTCTGATCCTTGCCGTATGACGTAAAGGCATCCAGGTTGAAGGAAACAAGACTTGCGCCCGATGGCTGGGCTCCCGGGATGCCTTTCAAGGCGGGATGCAGCCGGGCTACAGGTGCTTCAGAGCCCGTAACCAGGCACATCCCTTTTATTCCACTCTCGCTCTGTTCATAATCCTTGGACCATGCTTCGATCATCCGCCGCCTTTCGTGAACGTAGCGGGGCTCCGAATCCAGGCGAAACACCAGGTTGAGGCCCTGCATCTCATCCCAGTAGGGCAGGTCCGGTGCGCCGGCGGGTTTCCAGCTGTCCAGGAACTCCAGCACCGCCTTCATGCCATCGTCTTCCAACCCGTCACCCACCAGATGTTGATATCTCCTGAAGACTTCGAAGGCTTGCAGAGCTCGGTCCGGCCTGCCCTTGTTGTCCGCACCGAGGACATATCCGGTATTGTCCCACAGGAAATTGGCTGCAATACCCACGGTTCTCTTCACTGGTTCCGGAACGATGAGTTCCAGCGGAACGATCCTATTACCCACGACCGAGCGAAGGTCCTGGACAGCGACAAGCTCTCCCCGCGGGTTGAGAACCAAACAGAAATGGACCTTCTGTCTGGCAAAGCCGAACTTTGGAATGTCTTCATCTCCTGCAGCCACCAGCCTGTCGTAATAGTCCTTCAAGGAACGCAGGATCATGCACGCACCTCCCTGCTTCCAAAAGGCGGGACGTTGAGCACTCCATCGACCATAACGGCCTTAAAAAACCCGGCTTTCATGCCGTCTGTGAAATCGATGTCGTGGAGCATCCAGCCCAGCTCCTTTTCGCCGGTCAAAGGTGAAAAGAACCCCCCCTCCTCGACCCACTCGAAGAATGCAGGGAACTCCCTGCAGCCGAGGTAAGGCCTGTGAAAACACCGGCCTGCCCGAGCACGCCTTGCGAAGGTATCTTTGTGTTTTCCCGTGTTGACATCCCCGGGAGTAGTCAATTCAAACCGAGCTTCAATCACATACGCCACATCACGCAATACCATTGCCGCCCGCTGCTGCCGCTGCTCCTCGATAAAGACCTCAAGCCGCCCTTTCCCCTCGGCCATTGCTCTCCTGACACTGCCCGTGGCGATCTTGCCACCCAGTTCGTTGCGGCGAATGTTCGTAAACCGTATCGGCTTCAAGACATGAATGCGTTCCACCACCCACCTGATGGACGGCTTCCAGTAGATGGCTTCCAGCACCCCGCGCGCAGCGGACGGAGTCATCACATCATAGGAGACCCGCTCCACCTTCATCTCGGGACGGCTGAAAAGAGCGTATTCCCCCCAGACCTTGATTTTAACGCCATGCGCCATGGACACCTCCTCTTTGCCTGAAAGACGCCGCCTGGATATGTCTGTGCCGTGCAACGAGCGATGCCCGATCTTCCGGCCCTCATTCCACATTCCGGAGCCGCCGCACATCGACAGGGGCAGCCCTGTTTACCAAACGCTCGACATTTATCCGGCACCCGCTCAGACAATCAGACTTTCGGGCTCCGGGCTTTCCTGCTCCTTGAATACCAGGCCCAGCTGATCGTGGTAGCAGCTATCGAATCCATGAGCCGTAAGAGCCGGGAATACCTTCCGGATGCGCTCGACAGCCCCCGCTGCTTCTAGTTTCTGAAGAGCCCACCAGGGGATCTGTACGGCATAACGCTGCCCCTCACGCAGGAGGCGGCCCGGAAACTCTGCAAACCTCAACTGCCTGATGATGCTCCGCCCTTTTTCATCATAGGGAATGAGCACCGGTTCCCCTGCATCCCTGATGAATCTGAATTTCTCGGCGATTGTACGAAATGGAAAGTGGAGCTCGGACACTCTTTCCGCTGCATCCTCCAATATGCCTTCCGAATCGAGTTTCTTCCCGGCCCTCCAGTACAACAGCCGGAAAAAATCCTCCACCGCCTCGATAGAAAGAGGGTCTTCATGACTACGGACAACCTCGGCAGCCGTTTCGACAGGCGCCCGGAATTCCAGGGGAAGGAATGTTTCATCGAGACGGAAGATAACGACTCGGCCGGGCCGGGGGAGTTTCCCTTCACGATTGCAGCGTCCGGCGGCCTGGGCGATGGAATCAATGCCGGCAACGGCACGAAGAACCACCGGAAAGTCGATGTCCACTCCCGCCTCGATCAACTGTGTGCTCACCACCCTGCAGGCTTGCCCTTCCTTCAGCCGTTCCCGGATTTGCGCCAGTTTTACCGACCGATGTTCCGGGCACATTTGTGCACTCAGGTGGAAGGCGCCGTCTTCATCCCACACCAATTGAAAAACTTCCCGCGCCTCGCGACGCGTATTCACAACACAAAGCACCTGGTCGTCATTCCGGAGGTATCGGACGAGGTGTTCGAGAGATAGCTCGCCGACATCTTCGACCGTCACCCGGCGGAAGGCCCTGTACAGCTCGGAAGGGTCTGCGATGATCTCCCTCACCCCTTCCAGGCCCTGTCGGAATTCTTCATTTCTATTCAAAGCGGGCTGAGTGGCCGTACAAAGAACGACGGAACACCCATAGTTGAGGGCCAGTTCGCGGATAGCCTCCATGCACGGCAGAAGGAACGGCACGGGAATCATCTGGGCTTCATCGAGGACAATGACACTCCGGGCGATGTTGTGGAGTTTACGGCAACGGGAGGTCCTACAAGCGAAAAGCGATTCAAAGAACTGGACTCCCGTGGTCACCACGACGGGAGCATCCCAGTTTTCAGCTGCAAGCTCCACCTTCCGCAGGAGTTCATCTTCTTCAGATCCCTGCCCGGCCCAGCGTGTGGAATCGAAAGCGCTGTGGTGCTCCAGGACCGCATCCTCACCGAGCAGTTCCCGGAACACCTCTGCGTTCTGTTCTATGATGCTCGTAAAGGGAATGACATAGATGATCCTGTCGAGTCCGTGACGCAGAGCGTGTTTCAGAGCAAAAGCCAGGGAGGAGATCGTTTTGCCGCCGCCCGTGGGCACGGTGAGTGAAAAAAATCCGGGGGGATCTTGCGCCTTTGCAAGACATGCGTCAATGACCTTCTTGCGACGCAGGTTGATCTCTGAAATCGGAACGTTGGAAAGCTTTGCAGCGAGGTTTTTGCTGAAGCGGTGCCAGAGTTCGCCCAATGGCGGGAAACGATGGCGCCATTTCCCTTTCTGCGGATCCATGAACCGCTCGGTGTCGAGAAAATCCGCATCCACCAGGCACGAGAAAAGCATCCGGACCAAGAAGGACAGTTGAAACGCCTGCCTTTGACGTTCAGGCCTGAAGGGCAAAGCAGTCGGAAGCTTTTCAGGTTTCGGTGGATTGCCGGGAAAAGATACGGTCGGAACGATCTTCTTCAGCCTCCTGGCAAGGCAGGAGTCGTCAACGGACACCCCGTCCAGAAGCCCTGAATGATGGCCGGCGACGCACGCCGCAAGCAGTCGACCTCTTCCCCCCAGTTCTTTTTCTGCAAGTTGAGCCCCCGCCGTCGAGTGATCGACCCTGCCTTTCCCACCCCCCGGCCGCAGCCTGCGCTGGTACTCCTCCGACGCCTTGCCGATGTCATGCCATAACCCTGCCGTCGCCGCCCAGTCGCCTGCAGCGAAAACATTCCCGAATCTGCCCGCAAGTTCGGCTACATTGACAAGATGTTCCAGGAGTGGCTGCCAGTCCGATTCTTCCGCTTCCGGTTTGCTGTGAGCGAAGATTGTCATCGTCTCGGCAAATTCCATTTAATGAGCAACCACGCTTCAAATATCCTTATATTAGACAATCGAAGTTTATCCAAGTACACAGACTGAAGATGTTACGATACAATGATTAAAGATGATCCAGAACGCAATACATAACATAAGGTTTTCTATTCGTAATCGATCATCTTAATATTAGACTGTCTTTCGCACTCTTCTAATGTTCATTATCCGAACAATCGGTATTCGGGAGCAGTACTCGGGAGCAGGGTTTCCGCCCTGCTCAATATCTGCTGTTTATGCTCGCGAATTACGATGGTCGATTCAGGTACAACCGCCGACAGGCGCAGGGCCGGCAGTGTCATGGAGCCAAGACTTTTTCACCAGCAGGGAGCCTTTCGATCATGAACATCGAAAAGATCAGGTAAGAACTGCGCCTCGACGAAAGGTGCAGACTCTAGACCGGGAGAGGATGAATCCATGAGTGTTATCGTGCAAAGAAGGGCGGAGGACGAACAGGATGCCCTTGCCGTGGCCAACGGCATGGAAGGATTCGGCGTGGATGTCTTCTGCGTTATGACGGATCGCTACGGGACCTGGCATGTGTGGGGAAAAGGCAGGGAGTCCTTGAAACAGGATGCCATGGATCGAGCCATCGAGAAGCAAAGAAGCCGCTGAGGAGCAGCCGGGAATCCATGGAGATCGGTTCTTCCCGAGTGTACAGGCATACTCCACCGTCGGATGAAATAGTCGAGGCAGGCACGCCTGTTCGCCAGTCCGGGGCATGCATCCTTCAGTGAATTGCAGGACCGTCGAGGGGAGCGCACCATTTGAAGGCGTCTCATCCATCACCCGGCAGATTGTCTTCCAGGCTCTTTCCCATTTCCTGAAACTGTTTCGCCATGCACGGTTAGTTTTCCTGGATTCCCGCCTTTTTGCGGGAATGACGGTGTGAAGCGGGAATGACATTGTGACCCCAATGACATTGTGATGTCGAATGACGTTGAGAGCCCAATGACGTTTGTTGAGAAAATGACGTTTGTTGAGGGTGTATTTCACCTTTGTTCGACAACTGTCCGGATGGGGTATGCCTTTGTGAGAAGAAGATCCGAAACAAATCCTTTAGATCTCCTTTCTACCGGCCGAATAATAGTGTGTGCAGGCACGACGACGAAGTGCCTGCAGGGATATTTTCCCGTGGAATCATAAGGACGCCGAGTTGAGTTCCCCGTCATGCGGCACCGGAACCACCACTCCTTTTCAAGGCTTTCGACCGAAAAGCAGGAGGGGCAAACATGAGGAGTCCCCATATGAAGACCATCCTTTGTATATTTTCCAGACGTTGGAGTCCGTTGCGGCCCGGCCTGATCCTGTGCGTATTCCTCATCACCTCTTTCTTGACCTTCCCTGGAAACACGGCGGCATCCACTCTTCAGGGTTCTCCCTCAACCCGGGAGATTCGGTGCGTTCCGGTGGAAGGATTTTCTGATCCTTCTTCTCCATCCGTCGAGGCACAATCCGAACCCATTCAGCCCAAGCAGCCGCTTGCTGCTGAGATGCCTGCGGCCCCGGCATCCCCGGATCTTCCCGGAAACCAGCCGCCTTCTGCCGCTCCGCTGCCTCCTCCGACCGATCCTTCGCCTGCTCCCGCATCCGCGGCAGGCGAATCCAGCCCCGCATCCGCCCCTGACGAATCCTTTGCGGCATCCAGCCCTCCCCCCGACGAACAACTGCGCATTATGCAGATGACTCTTGCAGCTCTCGCGTCCGACGAATTCGTTTTTCGAGCAGACAAAGATCCGGACCCCTTCAAACCGTTTATCGAACCGGTCGATTCCCCAACGCCGCACTCGGGAACAACGGAGAATAACGACGACGGGGATGCGCCTCCCGAGCCCTCAAGACCGTTGACTCCCCTGCAGAAGATGACTCTTGCCGAGATCGAGGCGGGACTGCGTGCCATTACATGGAGTGAATACGGGAGGCGGGCGATCATCGAGGATTCCACGGGAAAGGGGTACATCGTGGCCATGGGAACCCCTGCTGGAGACCGCAACGGAGTGATCTCGCAGATTTTCAACGACCGCCTGGTGATCCAGCAGGAAAACTGGGACAGGCAGACAAAGCGTATGATCACTCTGGATTCGGTGGTGAAGCTCAAGAAAAAGGAATCGAACTGATCCTTGAGGGTTTCCGAGTATCCGGGGAGGCGGCGTTGAATGGTTCCGCCGCACCCCCTGTTGCCATTTCATTTGCCTCGCAGGAGCGAGATCAGCAGCATGACGGCCCCGGTGCTTATGGCACTGTCTGCCACATTGAATGCAGGCCAGTGATAAGTTCCCACGTGGAAGTCCAGGAAATCGATCACCTCCCCGAGTCGAAGGCGGTCGACAAGGTTCCCGGCGGCACCACCGCAGATGAGAGCATAGGCGGTTCGAGTCCACCGATCGTCGGGCTTCACCCTGCTGTACGCATAGATGAGGACAGCCAGCAAGGCGAGTGTGAGACACACGAAGAAGGTTAGGCGCCAGGACGACGAGGCTCCCGCCAGGATGCTGAAAGCCCCTCCCGTGTTCCTCACGTGGATCAGGTTGAAGAAACCCGGAATGATCACCTTGCCGGTGTGCAGGGGCATGTAAGCCGTCAGGAGAACCTTGGTGACCTGGTCGAGGGCGACGACGGCAGCCATAATAGACAGAAGAGGGATCATTTGCCCGCTTCCTTTCCTGCGTTGTGCTTGTTCAATGGGTTGGATCCACCGGGATGCGTGATGAACCTGCCACCTTCGTACATGTTCAATCGCAGGCGCTTCTTTTTGCCGAAATATCTTTTACCACCTCATAACACCTTTCACAGATGGCAGGATGATCGGCAACCAGACCTACGGTATCCGTCTTCACCCAGCAGCGCTCGCACTTTCCTCCCGACGCGGGTTCCACGGCCACCCGCAGGCCGGGAATATCCACGCCTTCGGTTGCATCGGGCATGTCCGCCGCACGACCCAGGGCTACCTGGGAAACGATCAAAACGGTGCGCAAAAGTTCCTCCTGGCCGGCAAAATCCGCCTCCCAGTCCTCCGGCAGGCCTATCCTCACCCGCGCATCCAGGGGATGGCCGATTACCTTTCCCTGGCGGGCGACCTCGAGCACTCGCTGCGCTTCTGCGCGAAGCAGCAGGATCTTCTGCCACCGCGCGTTCAAAACCTCGTCACCCAGAGCCGGATCCACTTCCGGGAACTGCATTTTGTGGACGCTGTCCGACGGTGGGTAAGGAAGGTGATCCCAGGCTTCATCGGCGGTGAAGGAGAGAATGGGGGCCATGAGCTTCAACAGGGAAGTCAGTATACTGTATAGGGCCGTCTGGGCCGAACGGCGATCCCGGCTGTCCCTGGTCGAAATATAGAGGCGGTCCTTCAGGATATCGAGGTAGAAGGCGCTGAGGTCGACCACGCAGTAGTTGTGAAACGCATGGTAGACTCGATGGAATTCAAAGCGGTCGTAAGCCTGGCGCACCTTTCGGATGAAAGCCTGGAGCTGCTGCAGGGCAAACCGGTCGAGTTCGTCCATCTGCTCGATGGGCACGGCGTCCCTGGACGGGTCGAAGTCATAAAGGTTTCCGAGCAGGAAGCGGCACGTGTTGCGGATCCGCCGGTAAGCTTCACTCAGTCGTTTCAGGATGTCCGGAGATATGCGGATATCGTCCCGGTAGTCCTCGGCAGACACCCACAGCCGCAGGATTTCCGCCCCGTACTGCCGGATGATCTCCTCGGGAGCGATCACATTGCCCATGGACTTGGACATCTTGTATCCCTGACCGTCCACGACAAAGCCGTGAGTGAGCACCGTTTTGTAGGGAGCCGTGTCCCGGGTGCCCACGGAAGTGAGGAGGGACGAATGGAACCAACCCCGGTGCTGATCGCTGCCTTCGAGATAGAGGTCGGCGGGAGTCCTCAGGTAGGGTCTGGCTTCGAGAACCGCCGCGCAGGACACCCCCGAGTCGAACCATACATCGAGAATATCCATCTCCTTCTGAACATTTCGCCCTCCACACCCCGGGCAGGACACTCCCCCGGGCAGCAGTTCCTCCGCGCTTCTTTCGAACCAGCAGTCGGCTCCTTCCTTTTCGAAAAGCGACACGACGTGGTCGAAAATCTCGCTGCTCGATAGCAGCGTTCCGCAGTCTTTGCACGTAAACACCGTGATGGGGACTCCCCACGAACGCTGCCTGGATATGCACCAATCCGGGCGATTGGCGATCATGTTGTAGATGCGGTCGCGCCCCCAGGCCGGAATCCACTCCACCCTGTCGATCCATTCGAGGGCCTTTCTTCTCAGATCGTTCCGGTCCATGGAGATGAACCACTGTTCGGTGGCACGAAAGATCACCGGGTTCTTGCACCGCCAGCAATGAGGATAGCTGTGAGTGATTTCCTTTTCGAGAAGGAGCATTCCCAGCTCCCTCAGCCTGGCATTGATGTTGCTGTTGGCCTTGAATACGAACTGGCCGGCGAAGAAAGGCACATCGGCGGTAAAGCATCCGTTGTCGTCCACGGGAGAATAGACGTCCAGGCCGTACTCGAGGGCCATGTCGTAGTCTTCGCGCCCATGACCGGGAGCCGTGTGCACGCAGCCGGTGCCGGCTTCAAGAGTTACATGGGAGCCGAGAATGATCAGGGAATCACGGTCGATGAATGGATGCCGGCACTTGAGGCCGTTGAGTTCGGACGCCGGCATCGAGCGCAGGACGGAGTATTCCTGCACTCCGAAGGTCTTCATGCAGTTTTCGAGGAGTCCTTCGGCGAGGATCCAGATTTCGCTGCCCACCGCAACCGCCACGTACGTGAAATCCGGATGGAGGCTGATGGCCAGGTTGGCGGGCAAGGTCCAGGGAGTGGTCGTCCAGATGAGCACATGGACGTTCCTGCCCGAAAAATCGGGGAACTTCGCCTGGCTGTCCGGGTGCATGGGAAACTTTACGTAAATGGACGGAGACGTATGATCGTGATATTCCACCTCGGCCTCGGCCAGCGCCGTACCGCAGCTCGAACACCAGTAGATGGGCTTCTTGCTGCGGATGACGTCTCCCTTTTCAAAGAAGCGGCCAAGTTCCCTCGCGATGTTCGCCTCGTAGTCATAGGACATGGTAAGGTAAGGATTTTCCCATTCGCCGAGCACTCCCAGCCGCCTGAATTCATTGCGCTGGATGTCGATAAATCGTTCAGCATAGCGTCGGCAGTGCCTTCGAATCTCCACCTGGGCCATGGTCTTTTTCTTCTCGCCCAGTTCCTTGTCCACCTGGTGTTCGATGGGAAGCCCGTGACAGTCCCAGCCGGGGACATACACGGCGTTCATGCCGCTCATCTGCCGACTCTTGACAATCATGTCCTTCAGGATCTTGTTCAGAGCCGTACCCAGGTGAATGTGGCCGTTGGCGTAGGGGGGGCCGTCGTGCAGTATATAGGCGGGGCGGTCCTTGCCCAGTTCACGGAGCTGATCATAAAGCCGCATCTTCTCCCACTTCTCCAGGATCTCGGGCTCCTTCTTCGAAAGGCTCGCCTTCATGGGAAACGCGGTTTGAGGCAGGTTCAACGTATTCTTGTAGTCCATGCTGCTGCTCCCCCCTTGAGACAATCACAAAGAAAAACTTGTGCAACCGGAGCCGAACCGGTCGACGCAGGCTCCAATCCATGACTGAAGCCGCTTTCGGGCCGTCCCGTTCCAGGTGTCGCCGCACCGGGTCTGACTGCAGGACGCCGAATCTGCAGCAGTCCGTCATCCAAACGAGTCCGGGACCGGCCGATCCGTGCACCGCACAGCCTCGGTGCCCGTCTTTTCAGGATCTTCGAAGACCTGTATATGATCCTTACGGTTCATCCATCTCCGGTGCTTTTCACGCAAAGGATCGATGGCATCACAGCGCCATTGCCCACCACAACGCCATTCGACGTCACAACCTCGTTCCCGCAAAAGCGGGAATCCAGTCCAGGCGCAGATCGCGCCATAAAGATCTCTCCACCCGGCATTGGCTTGCTCCATCCATCTTGTCTTCCAGGCTCTTTGCCATTTCCTGAGCTGCTTTTCCCTGGGGATGGCATGGATCGACAGGCGAAATTTACTTAACACACCCCATTGACAAGTCAAGGATATTAAAAAAACCCTCCGTGTCCCCCGAATTCGGGGAACGCCGGAGGGTCACTATCGACTCGACAGCCCATTCAGCCGACTGGAGACCGACCGCCGGAGCGGTTCCGACACACGGCCGACGGCCTGATCACGCTCAACTTCTAGTACATCCCGCCTCCGGGAGGCATGCCGCCCATGCCTGCGGGAGCGGCTTCCTTTTCCTTCGGGATCTCGGCCACCATGCATTCGGTGGTAAGCATGAGGGCGGACACGCTGGCCGCGTTCAGCAGGGCGGTGCGGGCAACCTTGGTGGGGTCGATCACGCCGGCCTCGATGAGGTCGCAGAATTCGGCGGTTTCAGCATTGAAGCCGAACGAACCTTCCTTTTCCTTCACCTTCTGCACCACGACAGAACCTTCCTCGCCGGCATTGATGGCGATCTGGCGGGCGGGTTCCTCGAGAGCGCGCTTCACGATGTTCAGGCCAAGCTTTTCGTCGCCTTCGAGGGACAGCTTGTCCAGAACGGGGATGCAGCGCAGGAAGGCGACTCCTCCGCCCGGAACGATGCCTTCTTCAACGGCGGCACGGGTGGCGTTCAGAGCGTCTTCCACGCGGGCCTTCTTTTCCTTCATTTCCGTTTCGGTAGCGGCGCCGACACTGATCACAGCCACACCGCCGACCAGCTTCGCAAGGCGTTCCTGGAGCTTCTCGCGGTCGTAGTCGCTGGTGGTCTCTTCGATCTGGGTGCGGATCTGGCGCACCCGGCCTTCGAGGGCCTTCCGATCTCCAGCGCCGTCAACGATCGTGGTGTTGTCCTTGTCGATCCGGATCGTCTTCGCTCTCCCCAGGTCGTTCAGGCCGACGGTTTCAAGCTTGATCCCCTTCTCTTCGCTGATCACCTGGCCGCCCGTGAGGACAGCGATATCTTCCAGCATAGCCTTGCGGCGGTCGCCGAAACCGGGAGCCTTGACCGCACAGACATGCAGGGTGCCGCGCAGCTTGTTCACCACCAGGGTGGCCAGGGCTTCACCTTCCACGTCTTCAGAGATGATGAGCAGCGGCCTGCCCATCTTGGCGATCTGTTCGAGTACGGGCAGCAGGTCCTTCATGTTGCTGATCTTCTTCTCGTTGATGAGAATGAGAGGATCGTTGAGCAGGACCTCCATTTTTTCGGGGTCGGTGACAAAGTAGGGAGAGATGTAACCGCGATCGAACTGCATGCCTTCGACCACTTCCAGGGTGGTTTCCATGCCCTTGGCTTCTTCGACGGTGATCACGCCTTCCTTGCCCACCTTGTTCATGGCTTCCGCAATAATGTTCCCGATGGTGGGATCGTTGTTGGCCGAAATCGTGCCCACCTGGGCTATTTCCTTCTGGTCTTTCGTGGGCTTGCTGATCTTCTTCAGTTCGTCCACCACGGCCGCCGCAGCCTTCTCGATGCCGCGCTTGAGAGCCATGGGGTTGGCGCCCGCGGCGACAAGCTTCGAACCTTCAAAATATACGGACTGGGCGAGAATGGTCGCCGTGGTGGTGCCGTCACCCGCAACGTCACTGGTCTTGCTTGCCACTTCCTTCACCATCTGCGCGCCCATGTTTTCGAACTTGTCTTCCAGTTCGATTTCCTTGGCAACGGTAACGCCGTCCTTGGTGACCGTCGGGCCGCCGAAGGTCTTTTCGATTACCACGTTACGGCCCTTGGGACCCAGCGTCACCTTGACCGCATCCGCGAGAATGTTCACTCCGTTGAGCAGCGCCTCACGAGCTTTCGTATTATAGATCAATTGCTTCGCCATCAGGAATTCCTCCCTTTCCTAGATTCTTGCATGGGTATTGGACATGATGAACTGCGCGGGGATTGGCTATTTTTCGACTATGGCGAGTATGTCGTCTTCGCGCATAATGAGAAGTTCTTCACCCTCGACTTTGATATCCGTGCCGGCGTACTTGCCGAAAAGGACCCGATCTCCTGCCTTGACATCCAGGGGCCTCCTGCTGCCATCCTCCATCACCTTGCCGTTTCCCACGGCAACGACTTCACCCTGAATGGGCTTTTCCTTTGCGGTGTCCGGAATGATGATCCCACCTGCGGTCTTCTGTTCTTCTTCGATGCGCTTGACCACCACGCGATCATTGAGAGGTCTGAGATTCATTGACTGACTCCTTTCCCTTGTAAAATGAATGTTGGTTCCCACGTGCGGTATCCCACAGGATTGGATAATCCTATTAGCACTCGCCTTCAGTGAGTGCTTATAATCACTTCGAGGTTACTTTGCAAGAGTTAATGTCGGGGCAAAAGGGAAAAAAAGTGAAAAGGTCGTACCAGAGGCTTCCTCGTGGTGTATCACCTCAATGCGCCCCCCCGCACGCTCCACAAGCTGGTACACAATGCTCAGTCCCAGCCCGGTGCCGTTCCCGCGCGTGGTGAAGAAGGGCTCGAAAAGCCGCAGCCGGTGTTCTTCCGCAATACCCGTACCGGAATCCCGGATATCGATACGGCATTCGCATTGGCCGGCCGAGACGGTGATGAGGAGTACGCCGCCGTCGGGCATGGCTTCCAGAGCGTTGGTGAGCAGGTTCCAGAGGATCTGCCTGAAGTGGTGGGGATCGACATAGAAAACGGGACAGGACTGGAAGGCGGTATCGATCCGGTGCGATGTCGAAACATAGTTCCTGGCGCGCAGCAGTTCGATGACTTCCTGAATGATGCCGCAGGCAGCCACCTTCTCGACCCTTTCCGACCCGTGAGCCCCTCTTGCAAGCCCCAGAAAGTCCGTTACCAGCTCGTTGATACGGTCGATCTCCCTGTGGATGATGTCCATGAGCTTCGACTGCGCGGGGCTCCAGTCCTTTTCCATGCGCAGCATCTGCACGGCGCCGCTCATCGCCGCCAGCGGGTTCTTGATCTCGTGGGTGATCTCGGCGGCGATCTTACCCGCAAAGGCCATTCGATCCAGCCTTTTCAAATGTTCTTCCATGGTTTTGAAAGGAGTCAGATCTCGAAAAACAAACACCCAACCCGCGAACTTCCTGTCACCGTTCATCAGAACGGAAACGGAGTATCCCAGGAAGAGCCTTTCGCCCGACGGTTTTTCATAGGCGACTTCGGTGCGGGGAGCCACGTTTCCGCCCTTCAAGGCACACAGTGCATCGAGCGGCCATTGCCTGGGATCCAGGCCCGGGAAGAAGGATTCGAACGGCCGCCCGGTCATCTTTTCGGCGGGCCTGCCGAGGATCTGCTGCGCAGTCGAGTTGACAAACAGAACCCTCGCGTCGGGACCCACGGTGAGCAGCCCGCTGGTTATGCTGTTCACTATGTGGCGATGCAAAACTTCGAGCTCATGCAGGTCCTTTCTGTTTTCCCTCAGTCTTTCCCCCGACTTCTGCAGTTCTTCTGCCAGGTATCCGCTCAGAAAGCCCACCAGGTAGAATCCCGCTATGCTCATAACGAGATGGTAAAGAAAAGTGCCGCTGTCTCGAAGACTTACAGAACTGGAGAGGACGTTGAGCGGGGAGATCCATTCGAAGTACTGGAGATCGAGCATCAGACCGTAGGAGACGCTGCATGCCGACGAGATCAGGAGGCTTCCACGGCGGTAGAGGAGCACGGCGGAACTGATGATGACGGGCATATAAAGGAGGGAGAAAGGGCTTTCGAGCCCGCCTGAGAGATAGATCAGGACTGTTACGGCTCCCACATCGAAAAAAAGCTGGACATACGCGAATTTCACCATTTGCCGGATAAACCTGAGGCTGCAGGCGGCAACGATGGTGAACAGGAAAAGGATACAGGAGAAGAGGTACAGGGGGAGGAGATGCGGCGAGAAAAGGTCTTCGCTGCGCCGGGCCTGCACCAGCAGGGTGAGGAAGAGGAAGAAGACGGCGAGGAGCAGGCGGCACAGGAGGAGCCCCTGCAGTTTCCGATCGAGGGGCGCCTCCCCTGTGATCAGGTCTTTTGTCAGGGCTCGATGCCGGAACATCTCAATGCCCCCGGCCGACGACATCCGCGATCTGAAAGATGGGCAGGTACATGGCGATCAACAGGCCGCCGACGGTGACTCCCAGGAAGACAATCAGCATGGGTTCGAGGAGCGATGTCAGGGCCTCGACGGCTGCATCGACTTCCTCGTCGTAGAAGTCCGCAATCTTCCCGAGCATGGTATCGAGCTGTCCTGTGGCCTCCCCCACCGCGATCATCTGGGTCACCATGCCGGGGAACACCCCGGTTTCAGCCAGGGGTTCCGCAACGGACCTTCCCTCGGAAATGGCCACCCGCGCGTGCAGGATGGCTCTTTCGATCACGGTGTTGCCCGAGGTCGCAGCTACGATATCCAGGCCGTCCAGGATCGGCACACCGCTTGCGAGCATGGTGCCCAGAGTCCTCGAAAACCTGGCGACGGCCACCTTGCGGATGAGCATTCCGAAAACCGGGGCTCTCAGGAAGATCCTGTCGGTCAGGTGCCTCCCTGCCGGGTTCTTCCGAAACTGCTTGAAAAGAACAAAACAAACAACCAGGGCCAGGACAATCCAGTGAAAATACATTTGGGCGAAGTCGCTCACGCCCATGACGAACAGGGTCATGGCCGGCAGCTTTGCTCCTGCATCCCTGAAAAGCCCTGCAAATACAGGAATCACGTAGATGAGAATCACCGCCACCACCACGAAAGCTATGGTGACCACGATGGCGGGGTAGGTCATGGCTCCCTTGACCTTTTTCTTCAGCCTGGCCGCCTTTTCAATGTAGTTGGCCAGGCGCCCCAGGATGACATCCAGGATGCCGCCCACTTCGCCTGCGGCGACGAGGTTGACGAAGAGGTTGTCGAATGCCTTCGGGTGTTTTCTTATGGCATCCGACAGGGTCGCTCCTTCTTCCACGTCCCGTTTCACCCTGTTGATGATTCTTTTGAACGCCTGGTTTTCCTGCTGTTCCTGGAGGATGTCCAGGCACTGGACAAGCGGGAGGCCCGCATCGATCATGGTCGAAAACTGCCGGACGAAGATCACCAGGTCCTTTTCCCTGACCCGGCCCTGCAGTGCGGGAAAGTATTCCATCAGATCCCCGGGCTTGGCTCTTAGAGTCTTGACGCTCATATTCTTGCGCAGGATCATCTGGCGGGCAATCACCACATTGTCCGCCTCGATCTCCCCCTTCTGCTTCCTTCCGTTTCGATCCGTTCCGGTCCACACGTAAATAGGCATAACGGACTCCTGTTCTTCTGCGAATTCCGAACCCACATTCATTCAATGGTGAATACGCTAATCCCTGGCGGAAGACCGGATCACCTCTTCGACAGATGTGATTCCCGCCTTCAACTTGTTGATCCCGCTTCGCCTCAGCGTGATCATCCCGAGGCGTATCGATTCCTTCTTGATCTCGGCGGCGGACGCCCCCATGAGCACCAGTTCCCGGATCTGTTCGTGCATGGGCATCACTTCGTAAAGAGCCACTCGGCCGCGATATCCCGTATCGTTGCACACGGGACAGCCCTTGCCCTTGTAGCAGATGAAGGTGCCCAACTCATCGTCCAGGACGCCCAGGTCGAGCAGGGTTTCAAGGGAGACGTCCTCTTCCTGGCGGCATTCGGTGCAGACTCGTCGAACGAGCCTTTGAGCGAGAACGAGGTTCACCGCCGAGGACACCAGGAAGGATTCGACTCCCATGTTCAGCAATCGATTGATGGTGCTGGGGGCGTCGTTGGTGTGCAGGGTGCTCAACACCAGGTGACCGGTGAGAGCGGCCTTGACGGCGATTTCCGCCGTTTCGAAGTCCCTGATCTCACCCACCATGATGATATCCGGATCCTGCCGGAGAAATGAGCGCAGAGCGGCGGCAAAGTTCAGCCCGATGGCATCGTGAATCTGCACCTGGTTGATGCCCGTCAGGTTGTATTCGACGGGGTCCTCGCACGTGGAGATGTTGAGGCTGGTCTTGTTCAGCTCCGACAAGGCACTGTATAGGGTCGTTGTCTTGCCGCTTCCCGTGGGGCCGGTTACCAGCACCATTCCGAAAGGCAGATAAATGGCTTCCCGGAACTGCCGGTACTGAAGTTCTTCGAACCCGAGCCTGGTCATATCGAGCTGAAGGCCGGACTTGTCGAGAAGCCTGAGAACCACCTTTTCGCCGAACAGGGTGGGCAGAACGGACACGCGAAAGTCCATCTCCCGTCCCTTGGCCTTCAACTTGATCCGGCCGTCCTGAGGCATCCGGCGTTCGGCGATATCGAGGCGACTCATGATCTTGAGGCGTGAAATGACGGCGTTCTTCAGCGCCAGCGGGGGCCTCATGATCTCGTATAGCACCCCGTCGATGCGCAACCTCACGCGCATGACCTTTTCATAGGGTTCGATATGGATATCGCTGGCCTGTTTGCGTATGGCATCCATAAGGATGAGGTTGACAAGCTTGACCACCGGCGCCTGTTCGGCAGCGTCCTCGAGAAAGGAAAGATCCATTTCCTCGGTGGTGTCCACCAGGTCGACATCCACCTCGTCCTTGAGCATGCCCAGGACATCCTCGAAGTCTTCGTCCGAGGCGTAGAACCGACTGATTGTTGACTTGATGCTGAATTCCGAGGCGACGTGAACCTGGATATTCCTGCGCGTCAGGAAGCGCATGTCGTCTATGACGAACAGGTTGCCCGGGTCGGCCATCGCCACATTCAATGTACTGCCTATCAAACCGAAAGGTACGGCCTGGTACCTTTGAGCGATATCTGGAGGAATCAGGCCGATGGTGTCCCTGGAAACAGTCAACTTTGCAATGTTCACCTGCGGCAGGTTAAACTGCCGGGCAATGAATTCGACGAGTACTTCTTCCGTAATGAATCCAAGCTTGATGAGTACGGTGCCGATCCGCTCACCGGTGTGCTGCTGCTCTTCGAGAGCCTTGTTGAGCTGTTCCAGGTCGATCAGTCCTTCCTGAAGCAGGAGTTCCCCAATTTTTTTGGCCACCGGCAGTTGTCCCTCCAAGCCATCCAATGCAGGTCACAAAGCAGCTACTGTCTATAACGGATTCTTCCGTCCGATACTTTACGGCGCAGTTCGGCATGCCGGTGAGATCCTTCGATGTGCCGGTCCGCTTACGGCCCCTCCATTTCCCGATCCACACGATCAGATTCCCGGGAAAGAGGATGCCGGTCTTCTTGAGTTTCAGTCTTTATGGAGCACACAGTGCCTTCTCGGTTCCCCTCAAGAATCGGGCCTCTTCCCTGCAGTTGCCCGGAACAGCTTCGGCTCTTGATAAATGTGTACCCGGACCCGGGAAAGCCAGATTTCCCGGGCCTCTTTCCGGTCGGACAAAGCTTCGGTTCTTCATAGTGGCGTACCCGGACAGCTGTCGGACAAAAAAGCCAACCCCAATACACCCCCGAGAATCTCATTTCCGAAACAACGTCACACCGACGACTGTCCTACCGACGACAAGGTCATACCGACACAACGTCATTCCCGCGAAGGCGTGAATCCAGAAAAGAGTATCCTTGTATGGCGAAACAGTTTCAGGAAATGAGAAAGAGCCTGCTGGAAGACAACATGGACAGACCAGGGCAATCCCGGGTGAAGAGATCATTATGGCGCGCCATGTGCTTAGACTGGATTCTCCTTCGCGGGAATGACGTTGTAATTATTGCGATACATGTGATTTTCGCGAGTATGCAGTTGGGATCTTCACGAAAACGACGCTGGGATCTTCGCGAAAACGATGTTGGGATTTTCGCCGGAATGACGTTGTGAAGCCATCGATCCTATGCGTGAAAAGCACTGGATGCGTGAAAAGCACCGGAGATACTCGTTTGCCGGATGTACCAAAGCCTCTTTCTGCAGGCATGAACGCCCGCGGCTCACCTGCGGCGATCCTGGCGGAAAAGATCGGTTCTGTGCGTTTGCGGCTTGTTCGAGGACGTTTTCTCTGAATTGCCGGAAAACCGCTCCAAAACCCTTCAAAAAGACTTGACAGGGAGAGAATCCCGGTTAATATTCGCTAAAATTTTTCAGAAGATCTTAGAAAACCGGGAACCAGTGCAGATTTGGAGGTGTGTGCCATGATTTGTTCAACCGTGAAGGCCGGGACGGAATGTGCCTTCATGACAAAAACGGGCTGTGGATACAACGGAGGTTCTTGCCAACCTGTTGTGGAACAGTGTGATGGATGTGCGCGTGCCGTGGAATGGACTGCGGGGAAGTATTGCAGCAGTTATCCCAACCCGGCAGTGAAGTGGAAAACGAGTATCTGCAACTTCGCCACTCATGCCAGAGCGGAACAGAACGGCAGTCAGCAGAAAATCAATCCCCTCAAGGCTTCCAAGAGGAGCACCAAGCGCAAGTAAGGCAGGTTGGCTGGTGAGAGCAGACGATGGAGAGAACGGATTCCCAGCGGAATGCGTTGATGCTCTCACGGCCAAACTCCACATTTCGAAGTACTTCCTTCCTCTTCCATACCGAAATCCGTCTTCATCGCAGGGCACGTTTCAAGGACTCTTTCTTTTTGTTTGACTTCTGACATGTCCGTCGTTATGGGAATATGGGCATTTCATGGAGGTTGGCCTGCTTCGGGAGCGGGCGTTCGTGAATGCGTCATCATCAGGCTGAACGGCGGGGTTCGCCGATTGCTCCGGCCTGCAATCCTCGCTTCTTGGAAAGACAGTGCAGAAAGGAATCCATCACTGTGGGACAAACACTCATTCTGACAGGAACCCAGGCTGCTGCCCTTGCGGCGAAGCTGTGCCGCGTGCAGGTTGTCGCGGCCTATCCCATCACCCCTCAGTCCAAGATCCCGGAAGTGCTTTCCGAATACGTGGAAAAGGGGGAGCTCCAGGCTGAATTCGTTCGCGTGGAAAGCGAACATTCCGCCATGGGTGTGTGCATTTCGGCATCCATCGTGGGGGCGAGAGTCTTTACGGCTACGGCGGCGAACGGCCTGGCGTACATGCACGAGCAGCTCCACTGGGCAGCGGGAGCACGCCTGCCCATCGTGATGCCCGTGACCAACCGCGGTCTCGGTGCTCCGTGGACGATTCTCAACGACATGCAGGACACCATAGCCCAGAGAGACACCGGGTGGATGCAGTTCTACTGCATGAACAACCAGGAAGTCCTCGACCAGGTCATCCTGGCCTACAAGGTGGCCGAGCAGCTGATGATCCCGACCATGGTCTGTTTCGACGGATTCAGGCTGTCGCACACCATGATGCCCGTCACCGTCCCATCCCAGGAGGAAGTGGATGCCTTTCTTCCTCCCTACCGCCCTTTGTACACCATCACCGCAGAAACTCCTGTCAATATAAACCCCGTGGTCATGACCGATCCCCTGCCCGACCCGGAAGGAAATCTCTGCCCGAGCTACATGGGCTTCAGGTACCGCCTGCAGGAAAGCTTCGATCAGGCCGCTCCCGTCATTGCCGGTGCGGGAAGGGAGTATGGCGAGCGTTTCGGAAGATCTTACGAGGATTGTCTGTACAGGTATAAGACGGAAGACGCAGACTTTCTTTTCGTCACTATGGGATCCCTGGCCAGTGAAGCCAGCGAAACGACCGATCTGCTGCGGGAGGAGGGCGTCAAGGCGGGGGTTATCGGCCTTCGGGTGTTTCGTCCGTTTCCGGTGCAGGAACTGGTGGAATCCATAAGGAAGGCCCGCAACATCGCCGTCATCGAAAAAGCCATCAGCTACGGCTACGAAGGCGCCCTGAACACTGAACTGAAAGCCTCCCTCTTCAGCTGCAACGGCCATCGACCGGCGGTCTTCAATTACATCGTCGGGCTTGGAGGAAAGGACGTCAAACCGGCCGACCTGCTCGAAGCGGCCCATGACACGATCCGGTCCGCCGAAAACAAGACCGTTCAGAAGCACGCTCGCTGGCTGGGCTACGGAGTCTGATTACACAGAACAGAAAGGAACGAGATCAAGGCTATGTCAACCGCCATACTGGATCTTCCCGAACAGGAATTTATCTTGCCCGGAACGCGTACCTGCGCAGGATGCGGGCTCCCCATCGCGTATCGCTACATGCTCAAGGCCCTGGGTCCGAAAACCATCATGACCCACCCCGCCTGCTGCCTGACCATCCTCCATGGCATCTATCCCAAGACACCCGTGGCCATCAATGCCGTCAACAACACCTTTGCGAGCACCGCCGCCTCGGCGTCGGGACTGGCAGCGGGTCTGAAGGCTCTCGGCCGCGAAGACTACACCGTGCTGGCCATGGCCGGAGACGGAGGCACTTACGACATGGGCATTCAGGCTCTCAGCGGAGCAGCGGAACGCGAAACCAACTTCATTTATGTCTGCTACGATAATGAAGCCTATATGAACACGGGTGTTCAGCGTTCGAGCGCGACTCCATCGGGAGCCATCACCACCACCACACCGGTAGTCCCGAAGAGACAGCCCAAGAAGGACTTCATCCGGATCATGGAAGCGCATCACCTTCCCTACCTGGCAACCACCTGCTCCTCCTATCCCGGAGACCTCTACAACAAGTTCGTGAAAGCCAGGGACATCAAGGGAACGCGCTTCATTCACCTCGCCGTGCCCTGCCCTACCGGCTGGGGTTATCCGACGGGGGACACAGTGAAAATCGGCCGGCTGGCTGTCGAGACGGGAGTCGTCGTGCTGTATGAAATGGAGCAGGAGGTGCTGACCCTGACGGGGAAGAGCCTGAGCATGGCCAGGAGCGGTCGAAAGCGCCCGGTGGATGAATATTTGAAGCTCCAGGGGAGGTTCAGGAAGATGTCTGCCGGGCAGATCGAGGACTTCCAGCGCCAGGTGGACGAACGCTGGGAACAGTTGTTGAAGCGCGCGGGATTCTGATTCCGCTGAAACGGCGAGGGCGAAGCGGGGCGGAACCCTGTCCGCCTCGTTTCGCTCATCGCCAGGAGACTCCGCCCTGTTTTCTTCTGTGGATGCTCATTCCCACCACCTGAGCAGAATGCTGCCCCAGGTAAATCCGGCTCCGAACGCCGACATCACGACGTAATCACCCTTCTTCAAACGCTTCTCCTCCAACAGGGCTTCGTACAGACACAGGGGGATCGTACCCGCCGTCGTGTTCGCATACCGGTCGACGTTAATGACCACCTTGCTGCGGTCTATGCCCATGCGGCCGGCGCAGGCGTCAATGATGCGCAGGTTGGCCTGGTGCGGGATGAAGAGGGCCAGATCGGCACCCGTGAGACCGTGCTTCTCGAGGATTTCCACGGATACGCTGGCCATCTCCGTAACGGCTGTCTTGAAGACCTGCCTGCCTTCCTGCACGATGTAGTGCTCGTTGTTCTGCACCGTCTCGATGCTGGCCGGACGCAGACTGCCCCCTGCTTTCATGTAGAGATGGTCGCCGCCGCCGCCGTCCATGTGGTGGATGAAATCCAGGATGCCGTAACCTTGCTCGGGGCAGGATTCCAGCAGAACCGCTCCCGCCCCGTCTCCAAAAAGCACACAGGTGTTCCTGTCCCGGTAATTGATGATACTGCTCATCACATCGCTGCCGATCACCAACACCTTCGCGTACCTGCCCGATTCGATCATCTGGGCTCCCGCAGACAGGGCGTAGATAAACCCGGAACAGCCCGCGGAGAGATCGAAACCCCATGCGCGTCCGGCTCCAATGGCCTTTTGAACCAGGCACGCCGTGGACGGGAAAAGCATGTCCGGGGTCACCGTGCCTACAATGACGGCATCGATCTCGTCGGCCTGCACCCCAGCCCTTTCCAGGCACTCCCGTGACGCACGGACGGCCATGAACGAATTCCCGAGCCCCGGTTCAAGAATACGCCTTTCCCTGATCCCCGTACGGGTCATGATCCATTCATCGCTGGTGTCCACCATCTTTTCCAGGTCTTTGTTGGTCAGGCGCCTTTCAGGAAGATATCGGCCCACCGAACGAATATATGCGTGTGGAGACGGCATTTGCATCAGTCCTTTTTCTTACATCACCCCTTTGTACCAGCCACCGTCGATCTGGATCGATGCACCGGTGATGTAACCGGAACGGTCCGAAGCCAGGAAGGTCACCAGGGCCGCGAATTCCTCGGGAGTACCCAGGCGCCGCATGGGAATCGAAGACTCCCAACGCTTGACGATCTCTTCGGGCGTCGTCCCTTCCTTTTGAGCCACGACCACGGACAGGGATCGCACCCTCTCGGTCATGGTATAACCGGGGCAGACGTTGTTGACGGTTACGTTGTAAGGCGCGAGTTCATTGGAGAGAGTCTTGGCCAGTCCGACCACGCCCATGCGCACGGTGTTGGAAAGGATGAGCCCGTCGATCGGCTGTTTGACGGATATGGACGTCATGTTGATGATCCGTCCCCACCGCTTGTCCATCATCACGGGAACAACCTCTCGTGTCATCACGATGGTGCTCATGAGGTTCAGTTTCATCCCGTAGTGCCAGAGGTCGTCGTCGATTTCGAGGAAGGTTTTGGTGGGGGGCCCGCCGGCGTTGTTGACCAGCACGTCCACGGTGCCGTAATGTTCAATCCCCTTACGAATGAAACTCCTCGCCTGTTCCGCATCGCTCACATCCGCGGGAATTCCGATCACTTCGCCGCCCGTGACCTCTCGAATCTCTTCAACCGCAGCGGGAAGTTCGGGGTCATCCAGGGCGCAGATGGCCACCCTGGCTCCCTCCCTGCACATCTCCATCGATACGGCCTTGCCCAAACCCTGGCTGCCTCCGGCTATGAAAGCGACTTTGCCGCGCAAACCCAAATCCATGTTTTCGCTCCTCTCACTGCTGAAAATACTTCCTGCCTGAAACTCCTGATTCCTTCAATCCTCGTACAACGACTGCATGGCTTCGCTGTATTTCCTGCCTTCACCGTAGATAAAAAAGGGAGGTGCAATATGAAGATCTTCCCCGCCCCCCCTGGTGCACTCGACGTGCACCAGTCGGGCGGGACCGGAAATATTCGAGTGAATGACGGTCATTTTCCTGGGACTGAAGCCATGCAGCCCTGCCTCACACAAAAGATGAACGCTCCTCGCCGCCGGGTAGATCACAGCCAGGCGACCGCCTTTGGGAAGAAGATACCTGGCAGCGCCAAACACGTCCCGGACCGACCCGGCCAGTTCGTGCCTTGCCACGGCCTTCTGCTTGATGGGGTTGATACGACCTGTTTTCAGTCGTCTGTAAGGAGGGTTGCTCACTACCAGGTCAAAACTCTCCGGTTCAAGGCGGGCGGCAACATCGCGGAAATCCATCCGCAGTATTTCGATCCTGTCTTGAAATCCATTGGCATCCACATTCTCTTGTGCGAGTTCGGCCAGTTCCTCCTGAATCTCGATCCCCAGAAATCTTTCTCCTCGACGCCTGTACGCCATGATCAGGAGCACCACTGCGCATCCCGTTCCAAGATCTGCAACCCGGTCACCCGCCATTGCACGGGTCAGGCCGGCAAGCAGCACCGCGTCGATTGAAAAGCGATAACCTTTTTCTTCCTGGTAAACAAGGACACGACCTCCGAAAAGCGAATCCGACGAGATCAAGAACCTCCCCCCTGCCAGTTCGCTTCTTCATCGGTCGAAAGACAGCGGATTACCAGGCCGCTGCCCACCTTGGGATAGAAGTAGGTGGATTTGTGTGGCATGATGAGCCCCGCACTCGCCACCTCCTGGACCTGCTCTATCCGCGTGGGATTGATGAGGAAGCCGGCATCGTACCTTCCGGACTGCACTCCGGTGACGGCCTCTCCGAACTCGTGCTTGAAATGGATGTTGTGTTCACTCGCAAGGTATTCCTCGGACAGCCCGAGCAGTCTTCTGAGAATCACGCGGTCAAGCACGACCACGTCCAGGCCGCGCAACTCCCCGGGAACCCCCTCCTCGGCAAGCAACAGGGAAACGGTTTCTCTTTTCGCCGTCAAAAGATAAAAGGATTCCGAGGTATTCGAGAAAAATCCGACGACCGTCTCCCCCAACCTCCCTCCGGACTCCAACTCGAAACGCCACCTGTCCTGTTTGACCTCTGAACCTTTAAATTCCCTTATGTCGAAAAGACTTCCTGCGCGGTCAAGGAAGGACACGGGGTCCCAGGAGTCCAGGTTCTTCAGCATGCGGTGAGTCGGGAGTATCGTCAAACCTCCCTGGTTCAGGTTGGACAGATACATCATGATGTATTCGAAGGGTGCCCGGGAGCCTGCTGCCGGAAATGTCTTCCTCTGATGATTCCTGTAGTTGAGTGCAGTCTCGTAGCGGTGGTGCCCGTCCGCAATAAAGATGGGCCTGTCCCGCATGAGTTCCCCCGCTGCATGCAGCGCTTCGGGATTCGCTACACGCCAGAGCCTGTGAGTGAGTCCCTTGTTGTCGGTAAAAGACATGACGGGAGCGGGTTCACGGCCCTCTTTCAGAGTACTGTCCACGGCGAGCGTTACATCCGAATAAAGGGCGAAAACAGGGCTCAGATTGGCATGACAGGCCAGCATCAGGCGGAGGCGTTCATCCTTGACCGCCTGGAAAGTTCTCTCGTGCGGTCGAACGGATCCGGAAGCGAAGTCTTCGAGGCGCATGGCGCAGATCAATCCGCGGCGCGTCTCACGAAGTCCGGACTCGCAGCTGTAATCCTGCTCGTAATAATAGATCGAAGGCAGTTCATCCCGAACGAGAATCCGCTCTTCCTTCCACTCCCGCAGGTACGAGGCTGCACGGGTATGAGCGTTGTTCAGCTCGTTGTCCCCTGTCTCACTTCTACCCAGTTCCAGGCGAATCATGTTGTATGGACAGGCTCGATAGTAGGAATCCTGTTCGGCCGGTGAAATCACATCGTATGGCGGGATGACCACCCTCGCCACATCCTGAACTTTCTCAGGGTTATAGCGCAGCCCGCGGAAAGGGGCTATCTCTGCCATGGACCTACCTTCCTTTCATATGAATTTCCGTACGACACCCGGGATATATGCCTCCCGAATCGTTTCCGTTTCCAGCAACCGTTCACCATCGAGAATCATCGCCATGCAGGTGAGCTCTGAAATCCGATCCACTCTTTGAGCCCGAAGACCGCACCCGGAGAAGGAAGCACGACCGCCGACGCAAATAGAACGAAGTCGCCCCGATTCCGAGACTCGGACATGAGGGCTTTCTTTGCTAACACAGCTTCTGCATTTTGACAAGCGACATGCAATTGATTTGCAGTGATATACAATATGGAATATCTAATCCGGCGGGATCGTTGCAGGGGGCTGCCCGAGAAATTCACCGTGAGGAGGAGCCTCCCCGGGAGCATTCGTCAGGAGCAGGGACGAAAAATCAGCGCAGACGGCCACGTGCCCGGAAGCCCCAGCAGCTCCCGAGGCCAGATCGATCCAGCAGGCCGCCGCATCCAGAACGGCCTGGTCGCTGCTTGCGACAATGCATTCAGAGTACGGGAATTCCCGCTCGGGCACGGGAACGGCTCTTGCCTCCCCTCTGATTCCCGCTCCCCTCAGGCGCTCCCTGCAGATCCCCGCCAGCTGACCGCTGCGGCTCATGGGAGCATCAAAAAAGAAAAGAACCTTCCCGGGCCTGAACAGGCAGATGAAGCGAAAGATCATGTCGAGAGCCATTTGAGTCGTTTCGGAAAGGCCAAACCCGGCTGACAGGCCCGCGATATCCCGCACAGCTCCGTCGTTTGCCTTCAGCAGCGGCCGATCGAGCAGGGAGCTCTCGACAGTGATCAACACATTATGACCATCCACCGCCAGGCACTGGCTGCGCAGACTCGCTCCCCGGCAGCGCCTGGATCGGCGGGCCAGGGCCTGCCCCTGGCTGAACACCCCCCGGTGCAGCAGCTGTCTCTCCATATCTGTGAGCCGGTAGCGGTTGCCTACCCAATCGAGGGCCGGCCTGCGGGGATATCCCCGATTCTGCAGGAAAAAGAAATCGTCCGCCGCATGGGCGAGGAGCCACCGCCGCCTGTCAAACGGGGTGGTCGAATATTCCTTCATTTCCAGTCCCGGCCAATGTCAAATGAGAATCTTCATGGGGCTGCCGATCAATTTGCGGTCGAAGCCTTCTGCTCCTTGATCGCCTCCCTGCGCAGTTCCTTCCTCGAAATCTTCCCGACAGCGGTCTTGGGAAGAGCGTCACGGAACTCCACGGCCCTGGGGACCTTGTACGCCGCGAGCCTGGCCTTGCAGAACTGCCGGATTTCGTCTTCCGTCAGGGACTCACCAGGCTTGGGAACCACAAAGACCTTTACGATCTCGCCACGATACGAATCCGGCATTCCGATGGCCACGCCGTCCAGAATCTTCGGATGCTCGTAGAGGACTTCGTCGATCTCCCGGGGATAGATGTTATACCCTCCCGAGATGATCAGGTCCTTCTTGCGATCGATGACAAAGACGTAGCCGTCCTCATCCATCGTGGCTATGTCCCCGGTGTAAAGCCATCCGTCGCGCAGAGCGTCGGCTGTTTCGCTTTCCATCTTCCAGTAGGATTTCATAACCTGTGGACCCTTGACAACCAGTTCGCCGGTCTCCCCCGTTGGCACATCGTCCGTACCAAAGTCGAGGTCGACAATTCGGCAGTCCGTGTCGGGGAGGGCAAGCCCGATGGAACCGATCTTGCGGACACCGGTCAACGGATTGGCATGCGTCACGGGGCTGGATTCCGACAGGCCGTATCCCTCGATGATGACCCCTCCCGTAAGCGCCTCGAACTTGCGCAGGGCTTCGACGGGCATGGGGGCCGCACCCGTGATGCAGAAACGGATGGACGAAAGGTTGTATGCCTGGATTTTCGGATGGTTGGTCAAAGCCGTAAATATCGTCGGGACCCCAGGCAAAAGCGTCGGCCTTGTCTTGTGGATGGTCTTGAGCAGGTCCTCCGGGTCGAAGCGCGGCACAAGAATCATGCTGCAGCCGGCATAGAGGGGAAGGTTCATGGCGACGGTCATGCCGAAAACATGGAAGATAGGGAGTATGGACAGGAACCTGTCTTCCCGGTATCTCAAGTCGGGGAACCAGGCGGCGATCTGGACGACATTGGCGAGGATGTTCCGGTGAGACAACATCACCCCTTTGGCGATTCCCGTTGTGCCTCCCGTATATTGGAGCAAAGCCAGGTCGTCGAGTTCCACGGAACAGGGTGGAGGGGGATCGGAAGCGGCCTGGATGAGTCGCGAAAAATTGAAGATCTTCGTGTCATCGTAGGGCACAGAGGTGAAAAGCTTCTTGAGCTTCGCCCTGACGGGATAAAGATACTTGAGAGGAAAAGGCAGGTATTCCTTGAGGCTGGTAACGACGAGCTTCTCGACGGCAGTCCGGGGCAGTACTTTGTCCACTCTCGGATAGAGATGATCCAGGATGACCGCCGCTTCGCATCCGGAGTCCTTCCACTGGTGTTCGATTTCTCTTTCCACGTACAGGGGATTGGTCAAAACCCCGACAGCCCCAAGCCACAACGTCGCATAGTAGGTGATGATCGTCTGGGGACAGTTGGGAAGCATGATCGCCACCCTGGTTCCAGCTTTCACACCCAGCCGTCGCAGGGCGGAAGCCATCCTCTGCGTGTGCTCCCAGAACTCCCGGTACGAGTATTTTGCACCGAAAAATTCGATTGCCGGATTCGACGGATAGTCCTTGACGTTCCTTTCCACCAGCAGAGGCAGACTCAGATCCGGATATGTCAAGGTTTGCGGAACACGTGGGTCATAGCTTTTATACCAGAGGCGATCCATTTCCCTTCCCTTCTCAACGGTTCCAATGCCGGAGCCGGCAAACCGCAGTCCGAGGCAGTCAAAAAAAGAAAGCCGGACCACGTGGAAAGAGCAGTCCGGCCTGTTGCCCAACCCTATGAGCATGTGCTTTTCAGCTTGATTACCTCCTCCTTGAAAGCAGGAACAAACTTGAAGAGGTCCTCGACCACCCCGTAGTCGGCCTTGCTGAAAATCGGTGCGTCCGGATCCTTGTTGACGGCCACGATATACTTGGAATACCCCATCCCGGCAAGATGCTGGATCGCTCCCGAGATTCCCACGGCAATGTACAGGTTGGGAGTGACCACCTTTCCCGTCTGTCCCACCTGATCCGAGTGCGGCCTCCACCCGGAATCCACCGCCGCGCGCGAGGCTCCCACCGCCGCACCGAGCACCTGCGCCAATTCTTCGATCATAACGAAGTTGCCGGCCTCCTTCATGCCTCGTCCACCGGACACGATGATTTCCGCCTCCGACAATTCCACCTTTCCCGAAGTGTCCATGTCTATGGACTTCACGGAAGACCGCGCTTCGGGAACGGGCAAATCGAGCATGACTACCTCAGCCTGCCTGGATTCGTCGGGCACCAGGCAATCCATAATGTTGGGACGGCATGACATGAGCGGTAGAGTCCCCTCCGACCAGTCGCTCCATGCAAAGCACTTACCGGCAAAAATCGGCCACTTGGCCCTTATCTTCCCGCCCTCGCAGGCGATCTGCACACAATCCTGTACAAGAGTGACACGAAGCCGGGCTCCCAGCCGGGCTCCCAGGTCCCTCCCGTCCACGGACGCCGGCAGAATGACGGCGGCCGGGTCGCACATCTTCACCGCCTCGGCGACTATGGGTACATAGGTCTCGGCCAGGTAGTTCTCCAGCGCCGGATCATCTCTCACGAACACCTTGTCCACGCCGTATCTTCCGAGTTCCGCAGCCCTTGCTGCCACTCCCGATCCGACGGCGACCGCACAAAGTCCGATCCCGAGACTGTCCGCTATTCTCCTGCCTTCACTGGCCACTTCAAAGGTAACCCGGCGAAAGTTTGCGCCGCGGAATTCAGCTATCACACAGATGCAATTTCCCATTTCCATTCTCCTTCCCTAGATCACCCTGGCTTCCTCGTGCAGCACTCTGACCAACTCCCTGGCTTTGCCCTCCGTATCCAGGCCATCGTCGATCATTCGACCCGCGGCCCTCTGAGGAGGCATCTCCAGTGATGTGATGCGAATCCTGGCGGTTTCCGGGCCGAAATCGGCCGGATCCAGCCCCAGGTCGGTCAGTTTTCTTGCCTTCAGAGGCTTCTTCTTGGCTTTCATGATCCCGGGCAGGGATGCGTAGCGGGGATTCCAGATGGCATGGGATCCCCCAAGCGTCACCAGCACCGGCAGAGGCGATTCCAGCGTGACCTTGCCACCTTCGATGGGCCGCTCGATGGTCACGACTTTCCCGTCCGATTCGAGGGATACGGCAAGGGGCAGGTGAGGCCAGCCAAGCATTTCAGCCACGATGGCACCACGTTGTCCCTGGTCGTAGTCCACGGCGCGGGAACCCATCAGGATGATTTCCGGATCGCACTCCTTCGCTGCGGCGGCAAGAGCCCTGGTCACACGCAGAAAGTCGGCGGTCTTCATCGCCGGGTCATCCACGTGCACCGCATCGTCAGCTCCCATGGCCAGGGCTGTCCGCAAAGCCTCGACCACCCTCGGAGGACCGTACGTTACCACGGTCACGTTGCCGCCGTGCTTCGACTTGAGTCTCAGCGCAGCCTCGATTGCGAATTCGTCGTAGGGATTGATGATCCATTTGAGTCCTTCCGTCACAATCGACTTGTTGTCGGGCGCGATGCGAATGACGGATTCGGTATCCGGCGTCTGTTTGATGATGACAACAATGTTCACGACATCTCCTTCCTCGATTTCTATTTCTCGGAGTCTCTTCACTGGGGAAGCACTTTTTTGACCGGACCAAACAGCGTATGTTGACCGTTAACGTCGTCCCTTAGCATATCCCTATCCGTGGATTCAAGCACAAACGCAGTCGGGATACGATCGAGACGAAAAAAGAATCGACCTTATTTTGCACAATGATATGAGCCAATTAGAAGATGGGATCGTAGTGGAAAGGCGATGGAAGGGTGAGAGACGCCGGAGCAGGATGACCGCACACGTATCCCTTTGTATCCATGGGAGACGGTTCAGCCTGAAATCCGGGATTTCAGGCTTCCACACGTTTCGCCTTCCCCTGGAGCGGTCAAGTTTCGGCCTGTTTGCTATTTGCGGGCTCGCGACGCCTCGATGTTCCTGCGGCATTCAGGGCAGTATCCCTGGAGAATAACCTGTTGTCGCAAGACCTGAAATCCGTTTTTCTCCTGGGGCACAATCTTCTGATCGATGATCGGAGTATCGGCATCCTGGATCAAGTGGCACTGCAGACAGACGAGGTGGTGATGCGCGCCGAGATTGGCGTCGTAGCGGGCCACTTCCGTTATCGGACTCACCTTTTCAATCAGTCCCACCTCGTAGAATCTTTCCAGGGTCTTGTAGACCGTGCCCAGCGAAATCATCGGAAAGCGCTTCTTAACATGCTGATAGATGACCTCCGCGCTGGGGTGTTCCTTGGTATGGTAAAGGGCCTGATAGATCGCGAGTCGCTGGTAAGTTACCTGGAGTCCGTGGTCTCTGAGAGTCGCAATGAAATCCTTGTCGTTTTTCCCCTCCATGTTCAAATCCCCCCTCGTCAGAACAGAATTCCAGCCTTCGCTACGGGGTCCTTCCCCTGTAAACGATATCCCATTGTGATTCTATAAGAATGGTCAGGATTCATGCAAGTTTTTTCTTCTGAGAATTCATCTTTAATCATCGGCAGGTGTTCCTCCGGTCTGCATCTGGTTTCCGTGATAACGTTTTAGGTAGACAAGCAGGACGGATAAGGCGGCAGGGGTCATTCCAGGCACCCGTGATGCCTGACCCATCGAACGAGGGCGTATGGTTTCGAGCTTTTGCCGGATCTCGTTGGAAAGCCCGGGAACACTTCCAAAGGGGAAATCCTCGGGCACAACCAGCTGTTCGAGCTGTTTGAACCTTGCCACCTCGGCATCCTGCCTTTGCAGATAGCCCTCATACTTGCATTCCACCTCCACCTGCTCCTGTACCCTGCCGCACAGGAGCGAGGGAGGGGGCGATATGGCTTCGATGTCGGCGTACGTGATTTCCGGCCGCTTGAGAAGCCGGTCGAGGGATGCGGGGTCTTCCAGGGGCTGTGACCCTTTCAATACCAGAATGTCGTTGACGGACTTGACAGGACGCACGGACGTCTTTCGAAGCCGATCGAGTTCGCTGCGGATGGCGTTTCGCCTTTCCATGAGTTCCTGCCGGGCCGAAGGGGAATGCAGTCCCAGTTCACAGCCTTTTTCGAGCAGCCTGAGGTCGGCGTTGTCCTCCCTGAGCAGCAGCCTGTATTCGGCTCTCGAGGTAAAGATACGGTAGGGTTCATTGGTTCCCCGGGTGACCAGGTCGTCTATCATAACGGCCATATAGGCCTGGGACCGGTCGAGCAGGAAAGGCGGCCTTCCCTGCACCTTGAGCGCCGCGTTGATGCCGGCCCACAGCCCCTGCGCCGCAGCCTCCTCATACCCCGAAGTCCCGTTGATCTGGCCTGCCAGGTACATCCCCTGGACGGATTTTGTCTCGAGGGTCGGACGCAGTTGGGTCGGCTGGACGAAGTCGTATTCTATGGCGTACGCCGGGCGCATCACCTCCGCCTCCTCCAGCCCGCATATCGAGCGGACAAGCTTCAACTGAATCTCGTAAGGCAGGGAATTGCCCGTTCCACTCGCATAGATCTCCTCGGTTTCCAGGCCTTCCGGTTCCAGGATGATTTGATGTACGTCCCGGTGGGGGAATTTCATAATCTTGTCTTCGAGGGAGGGGCAGTACCTGGCGGAAACTCCCTCGATCGTGCCGTTGTAGAGGGGAGACAGGTGAATGTGACTGCGGACGAGTTCGTGAGTTCTCTTACTGGTGCTCCCGATATAGCAGGGTACCTGGGGAAGGGGGATCGTTTCCGTCACGAGGGAAAAAGGGCGGGGTTCGTCGTCGCCGGCCTGCTCCCTGAACCGGGTGAAATCGATGCTGCCGCGGGATATCCGGGCCGGTGTGCCCGTTTTCATTCTGCCCAGATCGAAACCCAGTGTCTGCAGACTGTCCGCCAGTCCGTCGGATGGGAACTCGCCGGCCCTGCCCGACGGTATGCTCCTTGTGCCGATGTGGATCAGACCATGCAGAAAAGTTCCCGTAGCCAGCACAACGGCTCGCGATCCCCAGAACACTCCGAATTGATCCACAACGCCGACCACCCTGGCTCCCTCGACGGCCAGGGATTCCACCAGCACCTGTTTGAGTTCCAGGTTCGGCTGCAGTTCAAGTTTATGCTTCATCAAGGTGCGATACATCACCTTGTCGTTCTGGGTGCGCGTGCCACGCACGGCCGGACCCTTCTTTGTGTTCAGCCTCCTGAACTGGATGGCCGTGAGATCCGTCACCCTGGCCATCTCTCCCCCGAGCGCATCGATTTCCTTCACCAGGTGGCCTTTCCCGATACCGCCTACGGAAGGGGAACACGGCATGTGGGCAACGGAATCGAGTGCTATGGAGAACACCAGGGTTTCGCACCCCATGCGGGCGGCGGCCAGTGCCGCTTCGCACCCCGCATGCCCAGCCCCGACAACAATGACGTCATACTGTTTCATTCCCGGAAAGACCTCTGCGCCGGAACATCCCTTATCCGGCTCTTCTAACGGCAAGCCCTTGCCCAACCTGTAACCACAGCCGCCTGCCCTCTTCCGAATCCGGTTCCACAAGGCCCGTCGGGCAGACGAATCATCGGATCTGCACCCTTTTCCAACCGGCGGCGTGCTGGTATGATATCAAAGGTTTTCATCGATTTCGAGAGGACACCCATCATGCCCGGAACGCACCATGATCTTCACGCAGGCAAAACGAGGCCTTACCGCGATTACAGTTCGTACCTGCGTGAACTGTTCGGCTGCCGCGTCCAGAAGATCAGCCTCGACGCAGGACTTACCTGCCCCAACCGCGACGGATCCCTGGGATACGGCGGCTGCATCTACTGCAACCATCGAGGTTCCGGAACCGCTGCGGCACGGACGAAGACCATCGGCGAACAGATCGCGCAAGGAAAGGCTTTTCTTGCAAGACGCTACAAGGCGTCTCGGTTTATCGGTTATTTCCAGTCCTTTACCAACACCTACGCCCCCCTGCCTCACTTGAAGCAGCTCTACGGTCAGGCCCTGGCCGATCCCGACGTTGTCGGGCTCAATATCGGTACCCGGCCGGACTGCGTGGCAGATCCCGTTCTCGATCATCTCGCGCGGCTCTCCACTCGGCACCTCATCTGGATCGAATACGGCCTCCAGTCATCCCACGACAGGACTCTCCAACTGATCCGCCGGGGCCACGACGTGCAGGCTTTCATCGATGCCGTGCGACGCACCCGCATGCGCGAGATACCGGTGTGTGTACATGTCATCCTCGGTCTGCCCGGGGAAACCCGCGAAGACATGCTGCAGACGGCCCGCTTTCTGGCCTCCCAGGACATCCAGGGCGTGAAAATCCACCTTCTCTACGTCATCCGGGGGACCGTCCTTTCTCAATGGCACGCGACGGGGAAGTACCGGTGCCTCAGCCGGGATGAATATGTCCAGGCCGTTGCTGAATTCCTCGCTCTCTTGCCGGATCACGTGGTGGTTCATCGCCTCACGGGGGATCCTCATCCCGAAGAACTGGCAGCGCCCACCTGGGCCCTCGAAAAGCACAGGAACCTGCAGGAGATTGTGAAATACATGGAACAGAGGTCCCTGCGCCAGGGTGGTGCTTTCCAGCCCGATCCCCCCGGCGAACGCTCCTGATCTCGTCCGGTTTTCCTGTCGGGGTTTCATTGACACCCGGCATGGAGTCAGTTAAATAGCGGGGGAGGAGATGTCGATGCGTCCTGTTTGATCGGCAGCCGGTGATGTACTTCTTCTCCCGTCAATTGAAAATTGCAGTCTCGGAGAGAGATCATGAAAGAATGGAAAGAGGATCGTCTTTTGAGCAGGAGAGGACCTGTCAGGTGCCAGAGAGGTTTTACGCTCATCGAACTTCTGATCGTCATGATTATTCTGGGTCTATTGGCGGCGCTGGTGGCTCCCAAGATGTTCCAGAAGGTGGGCAGCTCCAGGCAGAAAGCCGCTAAAGCGCAGATTTCCATGATAGGCACCGCCCTGGATGCGTACCGGCTCGACTGCGGCAGGTATCCGACGACGGAGGAGGGCCTGCAGGCTCTCATGAAGAACCCGGGGATCGAAACCTGGGACGGCCCGTACCTTTCCAAGGAAATCCCTCCGGATCCGTGGGGCAGGCCTTACTATTACCGCTTTCCGGGCGAACATGGAGAATATGATCTTTATTCGCTTGGAGCGGACGGCCAGGAAGGTGGAGACAGTGAAAACGCCGATGTTTTGAGCTGGATCTGATCCTTCCCCACAATGAACCTGGCCTGCACCTGTTTGATCCGCTTTTCCTTGACATGCCTGTACCAAAATGGTTTTAGTAAGGATTTGGGATAAATGTTCGGTCCGTTCGGGCGAGAGTGGCGGAACTGGTAGACGCACTGGACTTAGGATCCAGCCCTGCTGGCAGGATGGGGGTTCAATTCCCCCCTCTCGCACCAGGCCCGGGTAAAAGGAAAAGCTGATCAGCATCACTCCCCGACAGAAAGGTAAAAAAGGTGGAAATGAACGTTTCCGTTGTCGACCTCAGTGCGAACCAGAAGAAGCTTCAGGTGGAAATCCCCGCTGAAAGAGTGCAGGAAGAGATTGAAGGGAAGTACAGGGACCTTGCGAAGAAGGTGAGGATAAAGGGCTTTCGCCCGGGCAAGGTCCCGCGGAGCATCATCAAATCCTATTACGGGCAGTCCATCGAGAATGACGTTTCCTCCCAGTTTATCCGGGAAACCTTCTCTGAAGCCCTCCGAAGAACGGATCTGAAGCCTCTTGTCGAAGCCGATGTCAGTGAATCGCACTTTGCGGACAACGGGTCCTTCACGTACATCGCCGTCGTGGACGTCTGTCCTCCTTTCGAAGTCGAAGCATACAAAGGTCTTGCCATCCGCAGACCAGAGATTCATATCGACGAGGCGCAGGAGAAGGCCGAAATGGACCGTCTCCTTCAGCAGCATTCGCAGTTGCGCACCATCGAAGAGGAACGGCCAGTACAGGAAGGCGACGTCGTTCTTGTCGACTTGACTCCCCTGGTGGACGGTTCGGTCTTTGAAAAGGGAAAAACCGACGACTACATGCTCGAAGTGGGCAAAAAAAGCATCCATCCGGACTTTGACGGCCACCTGGCCGGGCACCGTGTCGGGGATCGATTTTCCTTCGATGTGGATTATCCCGAGGACGCCCCCACAAGGGAGATTGCCGGCAAGCGGGTGACCTTCGACGTAACGGTAAAGGGACTCAAGGAGAAGATCGTTCCCGAACTGAGCGACGAATTCGCCCGTACTGTGGGTAGTTTTGAAACGCTGGATGAACTGAAGAAGTCCATTCGAGATCAACTGCTGAAACGCGAGGAACAGAAGGTGAGCGGCGAGGTCCGCAGGCAGATCGTCGACCAGCTTCTCTCCAAGGTCCAGATCGAACTGTCTTCCAAGGTGATCGAACGGGAAGTAGACCGGCTCATCGAGGGACTTCAGCACCAGTTTGAAAGCCAGGGCCTGAAGATAGACGCGGCGAGATTCAACAGCCCCGAGATCCGCGCCGAATACCGGCCGCAGGCGGACAAGAGTCTCCGCCGCCGCCTGATTCTCCAGCAGATCGCCCGGCTTGAAAACATCGAACTCAGCGAAGACGAATCCGATGAAATCTACCGTGAAGTAGCCCGTCTTTTCCGCATCGACGTCCAGACCCTGAAGACGGAATACACCGACAGCATCGTGGTGGAACAGGCAATGGAAAGGAAGCTCGAAGACAAGGTTTTCCAGTTTCTGGAAGACGAAGCAATTATCCAATCTGAGGACGTCTCCCCGGAGGAGACGGACACGGACAAGGAGTAGTCTCCCCATGTCACTGATACCTATCGTCATTGAACAGAGCAGCCGCGGTGAAAGAGCATTCGATATCTATTCGCGCCTCCTCCGGGATCGCATCATCTTCCTCGGCACTCCCATTACGGATGAGGTGGCCAACGTTCTGATCGCGCAGATGCTCTTTCTCGAATCCGAAGACCCGGACAAGGACATCCACTTCTATATCAATTCTCCCGGCGGTTTGGTAACTGCGGGCCTTGCCATCTACGACACCATGCAGTACATCAGGCCCGACGTCTCGACCCTGTGCATGGGTCAGGCCGCCAGCATGGCTGCGGTGCTCCTGGCGGCGGGAGTGAAGGGCAAGCGGTACGCGCTCCCACACGTGCGCATCATGCTGCACCAGCCCATGGGAGGATTTCAGGGGCAGGCGACCGACGTGGAAATCCAGGCAAAGGAGATACTCCGACTGCGAGAGGAACTGAACCTGATCCTTGTCGAACATACCGGCAGGCCCGTCGAACAGATTCAGCGGGACACGGACAGGGACTTCTACATGTCTGGGATGCAGGCCAGGGAATACGGCATGGTGGACGAGGTAATCTCCAGCAGGAGCAAGGCGGGTCCCCAGAAATCCGCATGACAACCGTACATCCACCCGGGCAGGGCTCTTCCCCTGAAGAGCCCTGCCTGTTCAGCCATTGCTCTTCTCCTCCCGGTCCTGTCCACGCACCGATTCTGCATGCCGAATCAGGTTCTTCCGGCAAACTTCCATGAGCCGGGCTCAAAACCAGCTGTGAGAACGCACAAAAGACTTGTAAGCAGCTGATCTGCCAAAAAAACGGGCCAAACGGTTCCGGCATTTTCTCATCAACTATTGCCTCCTTTGTTTTTCACGCATCTGCTGTTTTTCACGCAAAGGATCGGCGGCATCACAAGGTCATTCCTGCAAAAGGCGGAAATCCAGTCTAAGCGTGGATCGCCATAGAGATCCCTTCACCCACCGATTGCCTTGCTCCATCCACCTTATCTTCCAGGCTCTTTTTTGCGGGAATGACGATGTGGAGGCAAGTACGATGTGGGCAAATACGTCGTGGAGGCAATGACACTGCTGTGAGACGGACAACGCTGTGAGACGGACACTGATGTTGAGTAAATGATTTCGTCGCGGGAACGATGCTGTTGCAGATCTCTTCCTCCTTTGTGCGACAACTGTCCGGGTACGGGTTTTATGAGAGGAACATCCAATCAGGCCGCCTGACCCTGTTTCACCGCTTTCCCGCTCAACCCATAATCCAGCCCAACCCCGGCACCGATTTCCGGGACCGCTCCAACATTCCTGTTTCGGCTCGTGTGTAATCTTTGCACAAAGATTGACCTTTTTCCGTCTACGGGTTAACTGTTTTTGACCGCTGCCGGTGTCCCGAACGAGCAATTATCGGTAGCTAAAAGCATTTTCGGTGGTTATAATGCATTTAACTATCGGTATTACTGCAATTCGGGTCTTTCTGCTGCAGTCGAATGCCATATGCCGATCCAAGAGTGTATCGGCTGGATCTATAGTAAGTAGAGTAGCCAAGGAGGATTTTAATGGCTAGAAAGCGCGACGATCGAACAGGGGAGTTGAGGTGCTCCTTTTGCGGCAAGAGCCAGGACGAGGTGAAGAAGCTCATTGCGGGCCCCACGGTCTATATCTGTGATGAATGCGTTGAGCTCTGCAACGACATCATTGCCGAGGAATACGAAAGAGAAGAAGCCGCGCGGGCAACCCAGATTCCCAAGCCTGCAGAAATCAAGGCTATTCTAGATCAGTATGTGATCGGGCAGGAACGCGCCAAGAAGATCCTTTCTGTCGCGGTCCACAATCACTACAAGCGCATCGAACTGAAGATCGACAAGAATGAAGTCGAACTGCAGAAGAGCAACATACTCATGATCGGTCCCACCGGGTCCGGCAAGACCTTGCTGGCTCAGACTCTCGCACGCATCCTGAACGTACCCTTCACCATTGCGGACGCCACAACACTGACTGAAGCGGGATATGTCGGTGAAGACGTCGAGAACATCCTTGTAAGCCTCATCCAGGCTGCGGATTACGACATTGAAAAGGCATCCCGGGGCATCGTCTATATCGATGAAATAGACAAGATCGCCAAGAAGTCCGACAGTCCGTCCATAACGAGGGATGTTTCCGGAGAAGGCGTCCAGCAGGCCCTGCTCAAGATCCTCGAGGGCACGGTGGCCAATGTGCCCCCCAAGGGCGGCCGCAAGCATCCTCAGCAGGAATTCATCAAGATCGACACAACGAACATCCTGTTCATCTGCGGAGGAGCGTTCAATTATCTGGAGAATATCATTCACTCTCGAGTCGGAGTGAAAGGGATGGGTTTTGGAGCGGAAATCAGGAGCAAGGAACAGAAGACGATCGGCGAAGTGCTCATCCAGGTGCAGCCTGAAGATCTGCTCAAGTTCGGAATGATTCCGGAGTTCGTCGGCCGCCTGCCGGTCATCGCCACGCTCAATGAATTGACGGAGGATGAGCTCGTCAGCATCCTCACCGAGCCGAAGAACGCCCTGGTCAAGCAGTACAAGAAGCTGTTCGAACTCGAGGACGTGCGCCTGCGGTTTACGGACGGCGTGCTGAGGGCGATTGCGAAGGAAGCCATCCGGCGCAAGTCCGGTGCGAGAGGTCTGCGCTCCATCATGGAGAATATCATGCTCGATATCATGTACGACCTGCCGTCCCAGCCGGAGATCCAGGAATGCATCATCAACGAGGATGTGCTTCTCAAGCAGGGATCCCCCCTGCTGCTGTATCGGGGCCAGAACCAGGAATCCGCCTAGGAACGCCGGCATGGATCCCTGCGGTCGATCCCGCATCGGACATCCGGGGATATTCTGCCGGGCATGAACCGAGCTGAAGTGGATTCCCAAGAATGAAATCATCGTCTTTTTCAGGGAGAGTCTTTTCATCCATGTTCAAACTGACACGAAACAAGGACGACCAGCAGAGCGGCGCGTCTTTTTCTCTGCCGCTGCTGCCTTTGAGGGACATCGTGGTCTTCCCTTCCATGGTGGTTCCGCTCTTTGTCGGCCGAGACAAATCGGTCAACGCCCTCGAAAAGGCCGCCGGTTCGGACAAGAAGATCTTTCTGGCAGCTCAAACCAAGGCCAAGACCGATACTCCCGGCGAAGGTGACATATACAGGGTGGGCACCGTCGCAACGATCCTCCAGATCCTCAGGCTTCCCGACGGTACTGTCAAGGTGCTGGTGGAAGGTGAATCGCGGGCGAGGATCCTCAACTTCATTCCCAATCCCGAACATTTCCTTGTCAACCTGGAACCCCTCGAAGAATCCCGGGCGGATTCCGTCGAGATCGAGGCTCTGCAGCGGGGAATTCGTGCATCGTTCGAGGCGTATTCGAAGCACAACAAGAAGATCACCCAGGAGATCCTGGATGCCGTCGCCGCCGTGGACAACCCTTCCCGGCTGGCCGATACCGTTGCCGCCTACATGCCCTTCAAGCTCGACATCAAGCAGAAGCTGCTGGAGATTCTCGACATCTCCAAGCGCCTGGAAAAGCTTTTCGGGCATATCCGGTCGGAGATCGAAATCATCCAGACGGAGGAGCGGATCAAGGGCCGGGTCAAGAAGCAGATGGAGAAGACCCAGCGCGAGTACTATCTGAACGAGCAGATGCGGGCCATCCAGAAGGAGATGGGGGAAAAGGACGATTTCAAGTCCGAACTCGAGGATCTCGAAAAGCGCATCAAGCGAAAAAGGCTCTCGCAGGAAGCCGCAGCCAAGGTTCGCGCCGAATTCAAGAAGCTCAAACTCATGTCTCCCATGAGTGCCGAAGCAACGGTGGTTCGCAATTACATCGACTGGATCCTGTCTCTGCCGTGGTTCGACAAGACCAGGGACAAGCTGGACATCGACGAATCCATCCGGATTCTCGACGAAGACCATTACGGCCTGGAAAAACCCAAGGAACGCATCATCGAGTACCTGGCCGTCCAGGCGCTGGTCAAGAAGATCAAGGGGCCCATCCTCTGCTTCGTTGGGCCTCCGGGGGTCGGGAAGACATCTCTGGCCAAGTCTATCGCCCGGGCCATGAACAGGAACTTCATCCGGTTGTCTTTGGGTGGAGTACGGGATGAAGCCGAAATACGCGGGCATCGGCGCACCTATATCGGTGCCATGCCGGGCAAGATCATTCAGAGCCTGAAAAAGGTGAAGACCAACAACCCGGTGTTCTGCCTGGACGAAATCGATAAGATGAGTATGGACTTCCGGGGAGATCCGTCCGCGGCCCTCCTCGAAGTGCTCGACCCGGAACAGAACTTCTCGTTCAACGACCACTATCTCGACCTCGACTACGATTTGTCCGAGGTGTTCTTTATCACAACGGCCAACAATCTTCACTCGATACCCCCTCCTCTGCGGGACCGCATGGAGATCATCCAGATTGCCGGCTACACGGAATTCGACAAGTTGAACATCGGGAGGAATTTCCTCATCACCAAACAGTGCAAGGCAAACGGGATTTCCCCTGAAAACGTGGTCTTTTCGGACGATATCCTGCTTTTCGTTATCCGGCACTACACGAAGGAAGCGGGAGTGCGTAACCTGGAGCGGGAAATCGCTTCCGTGTGCCGAAAGGTGGCCAAGGAAGTGGTGCGCCGGGGTCCCGATGCCCGGATCGAACTCACGGAGGAGATCATCCAGGAGTATCTCGGCATTCCCAAGTACCGTTACGGTGTGGCCGAAGAAAAGGAAGAAATCGGGCTCGCGGTGGGGCTCGCATGGACCGAATTCGGAGGCGATATTCTCGGAATCGAAACCGTGACCATGCCCGGCAAGGGCAAGGTGATCATTACGGGGAAACTCGGCGAGGTCATGCAGGAATCGGCCCAGGCGGCGTTGAGTTACGTTCGGTCGAGGGCTTCCCGGCTGGGTATCGAGCCGGACTTTTACCAGAAACTCGATATTCACGTTCACGTGCCTGAAGGAGCCATCCCGAAGGACGGCCCTTCGGCCGGGATCACCATGGCCACATCCATCGTTTCCGCGTTGACCCGTATCCCCGTTCGAAACGACCTGGCCATGACGGGAGAAATCACCCTGCGAGGCCGCGTGCTCCCCATCGGGGGACTCAAGGAAAAGATCCTCGCCGCACACCGGGGACTGCTCAAGACCGTCCTGATCCCCAAGGACAACGCAAAGGACCTCAAGGAGATCCCGGCCAAGATCCTGGAGGAGATCAACGTCGAACTCGTGGAACACATGGACGAGGTGCTCACCAGGGCACTCGTGCTCGACGGCAAGGACCAGCTCTTTGCGGAAACCGAACCTCCGGCAGAGAAACCGGTCATCTTCGATGCCAAGGAACCTGCGCCGGACGAGATCCGGGCTCATTGAAGGCACCTTAAAAAGGCCTTGACTTTCAGGGCTCGATCGAATACAAGATGAGTCTCGCTTGGATCGCAAGCGGGGCAGTACCTGCCCCGGGCATGTAGCGCGAGGGCGGATAGCTCAGCTGGGAGAGCATCGGCCTTACAAGCCGGGGGTCACAGGTTCGAGCCCTGTTCCGCCCACCAAGCAACCCATGCGGGGTCGTAGTTAAGATGGTTATAACGCCGGCCTGTCACGTCGGAGGCCGAGGGTTCAAGTCCCTTCGACCCCGCCAGAATGTTCAGGGGCCGACCTTTCGGGGTCGGCCTTTTTTTCTTGTAAAAGGCCGGTTCGTCACAGCCACTTCTTTGCCTTGAAGGAGGCAAGCATCGTCAGGGCGATCAGGAGCATGACGAGGAGCACGGCGGGATATCCCCATACCCATTCCAGTTCCGGCATGTACCTGAAGTTCATCCCGTAGATGCCCGCAATGAAGGTCAGAGGCATGAAGATGGTTGCGATGATCGTGAGCACCTTCATGACGGCGTTCAGCCTGTTGCTCATGCTCGACAGGTACAGATCGAGCATGCTCGTGAGCATATCCCGGAAGGTTTCGATGGTGTCGATGATCTGGACCGTGTGATCGTGGACGTCCCGCAGGTAGATGACGGTGGATTCCCGAACAAGAGGCGATTCCTGCCTGCCCAGGGTGCCGATGACCTCCCGCAGGGGCCACACGGATTTCCGAAGGAGGATCATCTCCCGTCTCAGGCGATGCACCATCTGAACCGACGGAGTGGAAGGCCGGCTTATGAGTTCCTCTTCGAGGGTTTCGATCCTTTCGCCCAGTTGCTCAAGCACAACGAAATAGTGATCCACCACCATGTCGAGCAAAGCGTAGGCCAGGTAATCGGCTCCCATTCTCCTCAGCCTTCCCCTGCCGCTCTTCAGCCGTTCCACGATGGGGCGAAAGAGACCGCTTTCCCTCTCCTGAAAAGAGAGTACATAGTTCGGGCCGATAACCATGCAGACCTGTTCGAGGATCACTCCCTGGCTCGTTTCATCATAGTCGAGGGCCTTGACGAGGATAAACACGTAGTCGTCCAGGTCCTCGAGCTTCGGCCTCTGGTCGGTGCTCAGGATGTCCTCCAATATCAGCGGATGGATATTGAAGCACTCCCCGAGGTTCTGCAGGTTCTCGACCTGGTGAATCCCCGACACGTTGATCCAGGTAACATCGGTCCTTTTTTCGAGAACCACGCATTCGTCAAAACTTTTCGCCGTTTTTTCCTCGAAGGAATCCCCGTTGTAGCGAATGATGCCGATCCTGGCCTCTTCGGTTACCCTCTCCCCTGTATAAACGAGTACCCCGGGGGGAAGGCCGACCCGATCCGCGATCTTCCCGGTGAACTTGCGCATGAGGAATCGATCTTCCTTTCATCGGCGGTCCAGCAGGATTCAAGGCTGTGCCGCGTTGAAGATGCCGTTCCAGGCAACTGGACTGCCTGAATTTCCAGGTCGGTCTTCCCGCAAGGGGGCGGGGATCTTGACCTCATCGCAGGCTTCACCCCCCGTGCCGGCTGGGAAACATCTACCTGGAGTCAGTTTTCTGCACGTTCGAGATGAATCAGGCTTCAATCTTGCATACCAAAACAATCGTCTGCGGACATTCAGCTCGAGGTCAGTCCACCCCCGGACTTCCTGGCTGAATGGACCGCAGGCACCTCGTCTTCCAGATACCGGCCGCTTCGAGGAGGTAGCGGCGATGTCCGAGTGATCCTCCGAGACCCTTTCGGCCGAAGTTGAAATTGATTTCGATAAAAACGGGAGGCCCAGTGTCCGGGAACATGAGGTCAAAACCAGCGACATCTATTCCCGTCTGCCGGCAGAAGGACTTCACGGCATCCACGCCCCTCGATCGGTCCTCCGGCCACAGGCGGCGCTCGATACGCCCTCCCCTGCAGATATTGTTGTAAAACCGGCCGTCACCCACTCGAAAATAATCTACGGTTATCTCTCCATAGACCACCACGCGAAGGTCTCTGCCGCCGTGTTCGACCCAGCGCTGCAGCAGCACGGGTTCATCGCCCGGCAGGTCATCGAGGTGTTTTTCGATATCTCGACGACCGTACACCGGAAATACCCGGCTTCCTCCTCCCCCCGAGTCCCCCTTCAGAACGGCGGGATATCCCCAGGGAGACCCACCGCATCGATCGAGGCAATCCAAAACATCCGCCGGCCTGCTGAACACGATAGTTTCGGGATGGCGTACTCCTTTTTCCCGGAACAGGGCTGTCTGTTTCGCTTTGCCTCCGAAAGCAAAACGCACATCGAGGCGCGGGAACCAATTCCGAGCCCAGGCGGTGATGGCCGCGTAGCGCCAGGGTGAAACGTAGGCGGGCAGCACCACACCTTCAGCTCCGGCAAGCAACCGCCCGATGTCGGCATCGACCTCCATAAACGCCGGGAGGTTCTCTTCCATGGGAATTGCGGGATTGAACGAGACAAAATAGGGAACCGTCATCGGCGAGTACCTTCCTGCCGTGGTCGAATCTGAACAAGGGAACCGGGCACCCATTCAGCCCCGCCAATGTCAGCTGCACACATCCTTGCCATTTGATACCTCATCCGTATCTTATTTCTTATATCATCTTTACACCACGAAATCACGTGCCCGGAGTTGCGTACCCTCCCGCCAACATGGGTGCTGCATGCCATACCTTGAACCCATACCGCAGTTCCATGGTCTCGTTCCGAATATTCGCAGGTTGATTCATCGGGCACTCTTTCATTTATGTATGGATATTCATGCAGCTGATGTTTAGCTTCCCATATATAAAGAAAATTATTCCGGCAAACGCGTACTCGGACAGTTGTCGCACAAAGGTGGAATACACCCGGCAACATCGTCATTTCCGCAACAACCTCATTGCTGCAACATCGTCGTTGCTACGACATCGTCATTTCTACGAATGACGATGTGATCTTCGCGGGAATGCCGTTATGATGCGGAATGGCGTTAGGATGCCATTTCCGATTTCGAGCAAACCGTGAATTCCGCCATATCCCGTTCAATAGCTCCCTGGGTTCACGGGCTCATCCTGCCATGGCGTGCCACGCTTTGGGAGAAGGTGTACTCTGCATGACGCTTACTTTCAATGAAAGGTGCAACCTCATGACTGGTATAGTTTTTATTAATAGCACCGCGCTATTGGCAGCCATCATTTTCCTGTGGGGATGCGGAACCGGCGCACGATACGGCACCGAGCCTTTCGAGGTGTTGAACTACCGGGAAGCGGGCAGCCTTGAGACGACCGTGGAGGAAGGAGACCGTGGGAGAGGTTATCAGGCTCGGCCCGGCTGGCAGGAACGGGTGTTGACGGAAAAGGAACTCGTAGGGATCGGCGAGGCCGACCCGGAGCTGAGTCCGAGCGTTTCCCGGCAGATACTGGCTCGATTGAACGTCAGGGCTCCCTATTACATTGCGGAAGATATCCGAATGGGCCGACCCATCCGAGTCCCCAACGACTTTCGCTACTACAAGGGCTGGACCCCCATGCCCGACTCCATAGCCGAACTGCGTCATTTGTCCAAGTTCATCCTCATTGTCAAGGATATTCCCTTCCTGGGCTGGTATGAGTATGGAAGACTCGCAGGAGACACTCACATATGCATCGGCAGGGAGGAGGGATGGACAAGGTCGGGTCTCTATTCCGTCAGGGCCAAGGATGCGAACCATTTTTCAAGGAGCTATACGAACGCCTACGGCCAACCGGCTCCCATGCCCTACGCACTGAGAATCTACGAACACGTGTGGATTCATACGGGAGACATTGCCAGCGGATACTGTTCACACGGCTGTATCAATCTTCCCCTTGCACCATCGTACGAGTTGTTCCACTGGGCTGATTACGGAACCCCCGTCCTGATCGTCGAGTCCTTGAAAGATCTCGACAGCAGTATTGCCCGTAACCGGAACCACTGCCTGTTCCTGCTCGGAGGCTGTTCGAGAACCCGATCCGCCGTCGAATGAACTCCCTGGCAAGCCTGCTTTTTCCGGTACAACATAAGGCAGAAAAAGGTGTCCTTCGGACATGATTCGGGATGATCCGGGTGCCGGTCCGCACCGCCTTCATGGAATTTTTCTCCGGAGCACGCCGATCATTGTTTGCGTGGTCGAAAGATTCACCAAGAACCATCCGGGGCACTCATGAACCAACCAAACAGCAGGAGGTGACACTTATGTGGAAACTTGCCGTTCTTCTCGGCGCAGTTCTGCTGACCTTACCCTCCGGAACGGCAGCACGTGACTTTCCGTCGGACGTCTTCGAAACGGAGGAGGGAAAGTTGACCATCACGTTCATCGGTCATGGAACTCTCATGTTCACTTTTGAAGACACGATCGTTCACGTGGACCCCGTCGCACAGATGGCCGACTACACCCGGATGCCCAAAGCAGACATCATCCTGGTGACCCATGAACACCGGGATCATTTCGATCCAGCGGTCATCGAAGCGATCAGCACGGACAAGACCGTCCTGGTGCTCACGGAAGCCTGCCGGAAACAGTTGAACAGCGGCAGGGTGATGCGAAACGGGGACGTCGAAATCATCCAGGGGATCAGCGTAGAAGCGGTTCCCGCGTACAACCTCGTGCACATGCGGGCTCCCGGCCAGCCCTTTCATCCTCGGGGGGCCGGGAACGGCTACGTGATCACCTTCGGCAACAGGAAGGTTTACGTTGCCGGCGACACGGAAGACATACCCGAAATGGCCGAATTGAAGGGGATCGATATCGCTTTTCTGCCGATGAACCTGCCGTATACCATGACCCCCGAAATGGCTGCGCGCGCGGCTAAGAGCTTCAAGCCACGCATTCTTTATCCCTACCATTTCGGAGAAACCGACACCTCGACGATCATCGCTCTTCTGAAGGATGAAAAAGAAATCGAAGTGCGCATCCAGCCCATGAAGTAGGTGCAGGCGCAAAGAGTTTCAGCGGCACCGGCCGCCCTGCTCCACGAATCAGCGGAATATTCATTGTACGTTTCCTGGAGGGAACTCAGCGGGGATTTTCCAGGAACCAGCCGGATCAGCCACGAGGATGAGGCAGCATTTTGGCCATAGTTCATGATTTGAGCGAAATGAAGGTGGCGGGACGAACCTGCCACGCGACTTATGCCTGAAACGCATGGTGCGCACTCATCCGCAGCGGGAAGGTGCGCACCGTTTGTCCGATCGTCTTGAAGCAGCTTCTTCCTTTTATTCGTCAAAATCAATGATCATATCGGCTTCGTTACCGCACACGGTACAGGTTCTTGTCTGCTTTTCCTTTTTCTTCTGAACGCCTGCTTCAGGGACTTCGATGAGTTCACAGACGATGGTCATCTCGGCTTCGTTACCACACTTTTCGCAGTGACAGACTTCCCTTTTCTCGGCCATAGCGCACTCTCCTCTCGTTTTGTGATTTACATGGGGTTAGTGAATTTCCACCTTCGAGCGAGTCTTCGACACTGACATTATAAGCATCTTTCCTGCTGTGCAAACCCCTCGTGGCCGATTTGAAGGCTTAACACGAGCGGCTTTACAGCGTCGGCGCATGTACGCCGTTCCTGCGGCCAGCCCGCCGGACCTTTCTCCAAATCCGCAGCCGGTTTCGACATGAGGTTCCAACAGGGGCCTCGATGAGCGGCAACCGCCTGCTTGAGATCCCGTTCCCGCAGGCAACCGATCCCGGCAGTGGCGAAACGCAGGCATGGCCCAAGGGCAACACCGTGATCCCGTACAGGGATGCATCCGGACTTGCTTTTCCGCTGAAACTTCTTTGTATCATCAGATGGAAATGAATGCAATAGAGGATGCTTGGGCAGCCCCGAACGAGGCTTTCCCGCCTTCATTCCGCACTCTGGAGATGAACAAGCCGAGCTTTTTGCGCTTCCATTCGCGCGGGTTGACGATTAGAATGAATTGTTGGAATAAAATGCTACAAGCTCGAAGGCCGGCATCCACCCTGTTCGCCCTCTTGAATGCCGGTTCTTCCGCCAAACGCACATCCTGACGGTCGTCGCACAAATGTGGAATACACCCACAACAACGTCATTCCACAGCAACGTCATTCGGTAATACTACGTCATTCGGCAACACATCGTCACTCGGTAACACATCGTCATTCCCGCAAAAAAGGCGGGAATCCAGGAAAAGTAACTTTGCAGGGCGAACAGTTACAGGAAATGGGAAAGAGCCTGGAAGACAAGATGGATGGAGCAGAGCGATCCCGCCTGGAGAGATCTTTCTGGTGCGATGTGTGCTTGGACTGGATTTCCGCCTTCGCGGGAATGACGTTGTTGATGGTCGCGGGAATGGCGCTGTGATGCCCTATTACGATGTGTTGCCCAATTACGTTGTGTTGCCCAATTACGTTGTGTTGCCCAATTACGTTGTGATGCCGGAGGACGCTGCGATGCGAGGTTATGATGTTGAATGGCGCTCTGATGCGCAATGACGCAATGATGCCGTCTGACCTTTGCGTGAAAGGCACCAAGGGTACTCGTTTGCCGGATGGACTTGTACGCTGCGCAAGGCAAATCACATGATTGAAATACCCTGATTTTGCCCGTTTGGAAGTTCATACCTGAAGCCAACACTAATTCCGGATAGGAGGGAATGATGAGTCCTGAGGAAATGCGTAAGAAAGCGATCGATCTGTTCACCAGGCGTTTTCACTGCAGCCAGGCTGTCCTTGCCGTAGGGCAGGAAAAGATCGGCAGGGTGGACAAAGCCGTGATAAGGGCCATGGGCTCATTCGGGGGCGGCGTAGCCGGGTCGGGCATGGTATGCGGTGCGCTGACGGGAGGGATAGCCTTGATTTCGACCCTTTACAGCCGGGGGGACCTCGACGAGAAGGAAGATCCGAGGATGTGGTTTCTCAGCCATAGATTCATCAAGCGTTTCCGGGAACTGACGGAGTCTCACGGAGGCGTGGACTGCAGCGATATCGCACGAGTGGACTGGAAGGACCACGTAGCCGTCAAGGATTTCTACACCAACCCTGAAAGCCGTCGCAAAATCTGTATCCAACTGGTGGGCGATGCTGCTTTCGCGCTGGGTGAACTGCTGGAAGAGGAAGAAGCCAAAGAAAAACAAGCCGCGCAGGAAGGAAAGTGATCCTGGCCCCGTTCCTTCTCGGAGGCGTCCATGCCGCATCGGCACATCGACAGCCGGAACCCGCTGCATTTACAGGCGGCCTTCCGGCTGTGCCGATTTGGGCGACACGCCGTACTGTTTGGATCCGGTCTTTTCCCTTGAAATCGACAGGCACGCTTTAAGGTGTTTTTCGTGAATATGGACTGCCGACGGCGGCGGAAGGGAAAAAACTTGCGATGGTCGGACCAAATCGATTATTATCGGCGCCGCTGTCTGTAATCTCATCACGGGAGCCTTTCCGGCTTCTGCAACCACATCCATTTCGGAGACAAATAATGACCAAAGAAGCCACCAATCCTGTCGTAGTCATGGAAACATCCGAAGGCACCATCAAGATCGAGCTCTGGGCCGACAAGGCTCCCGGCACCGTATCCAACTTCCTGCGCTATGTCGATTCGAACTTTTTTGACGGAACGATATTTCACCGTGTGATCAGCGACTTCATGATCCAGGGTGGAGGACTCACGCCCGACATGAAGCAGAAGAAGACAGGAGACCCCATCAAGAACGAGGCGGCAGCCGAGTTGAAGAACAACCGCGGAACCATAGCCATGGCCAGAACGAGCCTGGTGAACAGCGCCACTTCTCAGTTCTTTATCAACGTAGTGGACAACGACTTCCTCAACCACAGGGACAAAACGCCCATGGGTTTCGGGTATGCCGTTTTCGGTCAGGTTGTGGAAGGCATGGACGTAGTGGACAGGATCAGGCAGGTCAAAACCACTTCATTCGGCCCGCACCAGGATGTTCCGGCCATTCCCGTCATGATCAACAGTGTCAGGCGTCTTGCCGACTGATCCGAAGGACGAACTGAACCATTTGAACACGCACATGGAGAGTCGCAGATCACTGCATCAAAAGCAGTTGCCGCTATTCGAAACTTGCTCTGTGCCCTCTCGCCCGAATCGAACCCAACGGATCCTGCCCGACTTCTGATACCGGCTCCTGACTGCCAGGCGGTTTACTGACCTCATTTCGGATGGGTGCGGTGATGAACAAGCAGAAGACCGCGTATGGATCGGAGGTCTTCTCGAGAGCAGATCACAGTCTAACCGTTTAGAGGAGCGCATTGGATGAAAGAGGGAGAAACCTACCAGGAGTTTCTGAAAAGAGAGTTCGACCCCGGACAGCTTTTCGACAAACCGGAACCCTTAAAGGGGATCAGGGTACTCGAGGTCTGCTACGTTGTACTCGGACCCGCGGCATGTGACTATCTGGCCGAATTCGGTGCCGAGGTGATCAAGTTCGAAGGGCAGCGGGGGGACCAGATGAGGTTCGTAACCCCTTATGCCTTCTTCTGGAAAAACATGTCGCCGGGGCTCGAAATCGAGAACCACAACAAGTACTGGGTCGGCATGCACATGGGAAATCCCAAGGCCAAGGAGATCTTTCTCGACCTGGTTCAGAAGTCCGACGTGGTCGTGGACAATCTCACCCCCGGCCGTCTTGCCGAATGGGGAATGAGCTACAAGGAACTCAAGGAAGTCAATCCCCGACTCATCCAACTGCACGTGTCCGGCTACGGCAGCTGGGGACCTTGGACGGGCAGGACATCCTACGATGCCGTGGCGCAGAGCATGGGGGCGCTGGCGCCCATCACCGGATTTGAAGACCGCGGCCCCATCAAGTCCGGAGTCTGGATCGCCGACTGGATAACAGGCCTCATGTGCGCCGTCTCCATCATGGCAGCCCTGAACTACAGGGAAAGAACAGGACAGGGCCAGTTCATCGACTACATGCAGGTGGAAAACGTCATCCGCTGGCTCGACTGGACCTGGCTGTACACCTTCAAGACCGGCAGGGACAGGCCGAGGGCCGGCAACAGGGACCTCGCCGCATGCCCTTCCGATCTGTTCCGGTGCACCGACGGATGGGTGGCTCTCGCCGCCTTCAGCAAAGAGGAATTCAAAGGCCTGTGCCAGGCCATGGACCAGATGTCACTCTACGAAAGATACTCGGAACCCCTCGATCGCCTCAACGATGACAACGCCCGCGAAATCCTGGGCATCGTCACTCAGTGGGCGCTCACAAGAAAAGTCGAGGAAGTCGAGGAATTCGCCGACAGGTTCGGCTTTGCAGCCGCCAGGGTACTCGAGGCCAAGGACGTTTACCACAGCCCCCATTTCAGGGACCGTACCACCGTTCAGGAATACGATGACGCGCTTTACGGCCCCATGGTCCAGCACTGCTATCCACCCCGGATGAGCGAGACGCCGAGCAGGCTGAAGTGGAGTTCCCGTCCTCTGGGATTTGACAACGAGTACGTTTTCACGAAGATTCTCGGCCTGCCCCAGGATGAGGTGAGGAGTCTTCAGGACGAGGGAGTCATTTTCAAGTGGAATCCCAAAATCCCCTCCCACTGCCCTCCGCCTGACTGGGATGGAAAACGTGGGATCAAACTCGGTTAGCAACCGCCTGGAGGATCAGACATGGACGAAAAAAAGATAGTCGGCCTGGCCGCCAACGCAGAATACGCAAGGTGGGCTCATCGCGAGACCAACCCAAAGGACATTTTCCATAAACCCGAAGCGCTCGACGATATCACCGTGATCGACGCAAGTCGAGGGAGCTTCGCAGGGCTTTTCGCATCCTCGATTCTTGCGGAACTGGGGGCGGAAGTCATTCGAGTCGAACCGCCGGAGGGAGACATTGCGCGAAAGATGACCCCCTTCGGGATGATGATCCAGGATACCGGCTTCGGCTACATCGTTGAAGGCAGAAACAAGTTTCACGTGACACTCAACCTTGAAAACGATGAAGGCAGAACCGTGTTCCGCAGACTGGCCAGGAAGGCGGATATTGTAATCGAAACCTTCAAGCCGGGCTACATGGACGGTCTGGGCATCGGATACCGGCAGCTGAGCGAGATCAATCCGAATCTGCTCTACTGCCCCATCCACACCTACGGCCAGTTCGGCGAAGACGCCCGCAAGCATGCAAACCAGCCCGATTACGATATCATCGACCAGGCGCGCGGGGTCATCATGTCCATCACTGGAGAACCCGATCTCGATCCCGACGTGCCGGACCACTACAAACGGCCCCTCAAGCAGGGCAACTGGATGGGATGGTATGCCGGAGGCGCATGGGCTTCCTTCGGCATCCTGACGGCGCTCCTTCACCGCAGAAAAACCGGGAAGGGACAACTCATCGACTGTTCGCCTCCCGAGGGTCTGCTCACCATCTCCAATTATGTCATGCAGTACTTCCACATGACCGGCAAGCAGATGCCCAGGGCTGGCAACTATGATTATGCTGTATTTCCATATACTTATGTCAAATGCAAGGATGGGTACACTTTTATATCGGGCTTCGCCGATCCGAACTGGGCAGCTCTGTGCGAGATCATGGAACGACCGGATCTGAAAGAGCGGTTCCCCACCATCAGGGAGCGCCTCAACCCTGAAAATCAGCCCAGGATTCAACACGAGATTGAAAATTTCACAACCCAGTACACATCCGACGAACTTCTGCGCATCATCACCGCATACCGCAACAAGCCCGACCGCAAAGGGACCGTCGTGACGGGCAGGCTCGAGACGCCTAAAGACGTGCTGCAAAGGGAACACTGGGAAGAAAGAGGCACTTTCTTCAAGGCCAATGACCCCCACTACGGTGAAGTGCTGGTGCAGAATTCCACTTTCAAGTCCATGTCCCGCACTCCCGGCCGCATCAAGTGGGTATGCCGCCCAGTGGGAGCCGACAATGAATTCATCTACCAGAAGTACCTTGGAATCGGCAGGCAGAAGATACAGGAGATGAAAAACAGCGGCGCAGTGTAAAAGACTGCGTTCCGCACATCCTCGCCACCGGAACGGCAGGCGGCCCCGATTTACCATCCCGGTGAACCCCGCCCGCCGTTTCTTATCCCCCTTTCCCGGGGGGGAACTGACCGGACCCATCATGAAGAAAAGAGGGGCGCTCCGCTTCGGGAACGCCCCTCGGCCTTATGGCTGATCCTCGCGTATTCGCGGTTCCTCGAATCCGCCGCGGTCAGCAACCGGCATGTTCACAGCCGGGCCATCAGCATGAAACCGTATCCCGGCGAACCATGCATACACACTCTACTGCCTGAATCGCCCCTGCCCTTGTTGAACCTCCTCTTCCTGCTGCCTGTCTTTCCTTCGCTTCCCTTCTGCTGAAGAATCCTGCTGAGGCTGCGGCCCCCGGCGTATCTGCTCCTCGGGTTTCGTACGCTGCCGCTCCTGAAGTTCCGGCTTGGGGCGTTCCTGGCGCTCCTGCACCCTCGGGGTCGTGCGTTCCTGCCGCTCCTGCCTCGGGCTGCGAACTCCTTCCGATTCCTCTCGCGGCTTCACCTGCCGGCGTTCCCGGACTCCGGGCTCCGTCCGGTCCCGGCGTTCCTGGCGCTCCTGCACCCTCGGAGTCGTGCGTTCCTGCCGCTCCTGCCTCGGACCGCGAACTCCTTCCGACTCCTCTCGCGGCTTCACCTGCCGGCGTTCCTGGACTCCGGGCTCCGTCCGATCCCGGCGTTCCTGGCGCTCCTGCACCCTCGGAGTCGAGGGTTCCTGCCGCTCCTGCCTCGGACTGCGAACTCCTTCCGATTCCTCTCGCGGCTTCACCTGCCGGCGTTCCTGGACTCCGGGCTCCGTCCGATCCCGGCGTTCCTGGCGCTCCTGCACCCTCGGAGTCGAGGGTTCCTGCCGCTCCTGCCTCGGACTGCGAGGCTCCCGAGTCTGTTCGCCCCGCACTCTCTCGTCCCGCTGCCCGGGCGGCCTGATGCGATCACCCGTCGAAGTCGATCCGTCCGGCCGCTCCCGTGGTTCTTCAGGCCTGAGATCGCGTCGTTGCCGGCGGTCATCGGTTACTGCCCCCTGGACCTCCTTCACCGGCCTCACCCTCTGTTTCAGTTCCCTTTGCTGAAAACGCACTGCATCTTGAGGCTTATTCACCTCGGCGGCCGGAACAATCCGGTTGGTCACCCTGGGACGGTCGACAGCTGCACGCCTGTCGATTTCACCCCTTTTCGCCCTGCCGACATTGTCTCTCACTACCCTGGCATCCCATCCTCTCGCCTGATCCCTCGCGATCTGCTCATTTCTGCTGATCCTGTTCACAACGGTCCGGTGTGGCTTGTTCACTACGTTGACGTTCGTGAAATTGTATCTCTGATTGATCTTGGTGTAGTTGTTGATCACCGTGTTGTTGACCACGGGAGCCGGCCTGTAGTTGTTGATAATGGTGGTCCGGTTGATGTTCCTTACCCTCACGTCATGGTAATTGTTCACGCTGTAGAAATTGTTCTGGTTGATGACCACGGCGTGGTCCACGTACCTGAACCGATTGATGTGGATGTTGATATTGGTGACATTGCTCACAACGACCGTGCGCGGCCCCCAGTGGCGATGGGTATAGTAGGGTTCCATGGGTGCGAGGGGGACCCAGCCGACGTTGACTCCCGAGTGTATCCAGGCCACCCGGCCGGGATACCAGTTGATCCCGATGCCGAGCCCAGGGGCAACGCCTACTCCGACGCTGACTGCCGGGGCGGGGGGAGCCCAGTACCAGTAGTTGCCCACATATACCCAGTTGCCGTAATGGTGAGTCACGTATCCGAACGGCTCATGCGGTATCCAACAGTTGTCTCCGTACCACACCGTCCATCTTCCTGCCGAGAAGGGGGTCCACCCGACGCCGACGTTGACGGGACGCCAGAAATAACGGTACGAGTTCTCATAACGGACCCTCTCCCACCGGCCGTGTTCTTCCAGAGCGTAGGCATCGTCGCGAATGGCCGGCGGCAGGTACCGGACGGAATCCCCCTTCACCTCCAGCCTTTTCGACCAGATTCTTTCCCGTTCAGCGTTCCAGTCATCCCAGTCGGCATCCACCTGCCCTTCCCCCGCCGTCACAAGCCGCTCATCGGCCACAACGGAAGAAGAACCCGGCATGACCTCATACCTCGTTCCGGTGGCTTCGTGAATGAAGTCCACCTCTCCCTTGATCGCAATGACCTCCATCGACTGATCACCCACGTAAAGGTCGAATATGGAGTCCGGTTGCGCCATCACATAACCGAAGGGCGTCGTTGCCTTGATGACGGCGGAGTTCCCCTTGCTGTAGAAACGCGCCACACCGGATGCCACATCCATCGCGGTAACATCGGTCTTTAGAGTCAGCAGTTGAATCTGGGTACTGCCCCCGATCCTGATCCAGCTGTTGTTGGGCATGATGAATTCGGAACTGCCTTCCTGCTCGGAATAGACAGCATCGTCCAGCCCGAAAGGAGCATCCTTGACCGTTGCCACCCAATCCTGCTCCTCGGGCACGTATCTCAACAACTGCCCTTCCACGTGCGAGATGCGGCCCACCAGGACCCCTTCCTTTTCAGCAGGTTGAGTACGCGCGGAAACCGCAGGTGCCGAAGCGATAAACAGAATACAACTCAACCATATCCATTTCCTTGATCTTGACATTAGAATTCTCCTTCCAAGTAATGGCAAGCTCCCCATTCAGTTCTGCCCGCACGATATCTCAGGCGGTCGGCTTTGGGCTCACAGCCCGGTTCTGAATAATGGTTCATCCGCCAAAGAAGTGCCTCCGATGCTTTCCACCCATCCGGGGCTTTTCACACAAAGGATCGATGGCATCACAACGATCCCGAATGACGTTCTTTCGGAATGACGGTGCTGCGGGAATGACGTTGCTGTGCGTTTATTCCACCTTTGTGCAACAACGGTCCGGGCACGCGTTTGCCGAAAGAACCTGAACAATCCTATCCGATCGTCTTCAAAATCGCATCCCTCCTTTACGGTCTGCCTCCGTCAGCTGCAGTTTCTAGCAATATGTGTTCCAGAAAAGAACCGGAGTCGATCCCGATGAGAAAAAAAGAAACCGGCGGCCCGGGAAATGTCCTGCCGGTTACCATTCGTGCACGCCTGATTACGTTTCTTGCACAGTCGCGAGCTGGGTTTCAGCCGCTCCTCTGCCACACCCCCACGATTCGGCTCCAAACATTTCCCCCCGTCCTCCAAATTTCAATTTTTTGACGATATTTCATAAAATTTTGTTTTCGTTGGCGCCGGGAATCTGAAGAGTAGGATTATACTGGTTCGGAGCCGTCCATAAAGACATCGAGGTTCGGAGATCCTGAAGACATGGTTTGACGGGCTCCCGGATGGAAGCGGTCAAAACAGGAGGGGCAGGCTGTCGGCGACGAGAAGACCTTTGAGAGTGGAGACGACCTTGCCACGGTGTACTCTGACAATGCCCGTTTTCTCCAGTTGCTTCAGGATGGGAGTGGGATCCGGCATGGATCCCAGGGCCGAAAGATCGACGCCGGCGCGTGTTCTGAAGCCGAGAAAGAGCTTTTCGAGGCGGACCTGTTCGGAGGAGAGGTCCTCCCTGCTGCAGACCGGCGGTTCACCGACAGACAGCTTCCCGCAGTATTCCGAGACGGACTTCACGTTGGACCACCTGACTGCGTCTTTGAAGGAATGGGCTCCGGGACCCAGACCCAGGTAGGGGGCTCGATTCCAGTACTTTTTGTTGTGCACGCATTCAAATTGAGGTTTCCGGGCGAAGTTCGAGACTTCGTAGTGGATGTACCGCTTTTGGGTGAGGAACCGGGACATGAAAAGGAAGAAGCTGTGCTCGCTGTCTTCGTCGATGGGCACGATTCGGCCTTCTTCCGCCAGCCGGCCGATGGGAGTGCCGGGTTCGATGGTCAGCTGGTAGCAGGAAAGATGGTGAGGTTCGAATTCCACTGCCCGCCGGAGGCTTCGAGCCCAGCCGGTCAGGCGTTGGCCTTCGAGGCCGTACATGAGGTCGACCGATACATTGTCGAATCCGGAAGACATGACAAGACCCAGTGCAGCTTCAGCCTTCCGGCCGGCGTGTCTTCTTCCGAGGCGCCGAAGCTCGCCGTCGTCGAAAGACTGGACGCCGAGGCTTATTCGGTTGAAACCCTGGCCCAAAAGGAAGCGCAGTTTCTCCCTGCAGACATCGTCAGGATTGGCTTCCACCGACATTTCGGCGCCTTCTGCAAAACGGAAGTGCCTGCGGATGCAATCCATGAGCAGACCTGCTTCATGCTCCATCAATGCCGTCGGCGTGCCTCCTCCCAGGTAGAGAGAACCGAAGACGGGGAACAGGTTCTTCCGAAGTACTGCTTCCCTTTCGAGGGCTTCGAGCCATTCGGGGACCAGGTCGAGAGAGGTGATCGAATAGAAATCGCAGTAGCGGCACTTGGATCTGCAGAAGGGAACGTGGATGTACAGTCCTGGAAGTTTCCTTCTATTCATTGTCAGACCTCAATACGGCAACGAACGCGCCCTGGGGAATCATGACAGACCCCACCATCTTCATCCGTTTCTTGCCCTTCTTCTGCTTCTCCAGCAGCTTTCGCTTACGGCTGATGTCTCCGCCGTAACACTTGGCCGTCACGTCCTTGCGGAAGGCGTTGACGGTGGACCGGGCGATGATCTTGCCGCCGATGGCTCCCTGGATGGCGATCTTGAACTGGTGCCGGGGAATTTCCTCCTTCAGCCGGTCGCAGACTTGCACGGCCCATTCCCTGGCACGGTCCCTGTGCACGATAAGAGACAACGCGTCGACCTTTTCCCCGTTTACCAGGATATCCAGTTTCACCAGGCTGCTTTCCCGGTACCCGATCAGATCATAATCCAGGGATCCATATCCCTGAGTGATGGTTTTGAGCCTGTCGTAAAAGTCGAAGACAACCTCGGCCAGCGGCATGTCGAAAACGATCTCCACCCTTCCCGTAGAAGGGTAGTTGAAACGGGGGTTCACCGCCCGCCTGTCCATGCACAACTTCATCACCGCGCCCATGTATCGCTCGGGAAGAATGATGCTCGCCTTGATGTAAGGTTCCTCCGCGACCCTGATTCGGATCGCCTCGGGATAGTACTGTGGATTGTCCACAACAACAGTGCTGCCGTCATCCAGGGTAAACCTGTACTCGACACTCGGCACGGTCATGATGATGGACTGGTCGTATTCCCTCTCGAGGCGCTCCTGTACGATCTCGAGGTGAAGCAGGCCAAGGAATCCGCACCGGAAGCCCTGTCCCAGGGCCACGGACGAATCCTTCTGGTAGACCAGGGAAGCATCGTTCAATTTGTATTTCTCGAGAGCGTCGCTCAGGGAAAGATAATCGTCGGATGAAATCGGGTAGATGGAGGAAAACACCACCGGCTTGGCTTCCTTGAAACCGGGCAAAGGAGAATCCGCCGGCATGGAATCCAGGGTGATCGTATCCCCGACCCGCGTATCACTCAAGGTCTTCACCCCCGAAATGATGTAGCCGACATCTCCCGCACTCAGACGTTTCCTGGGCTCCCTAGTGATCTTGAAAATGCCGACCTCCTCAACACGGTAGGCCGCCCCGTTGGACATGAACCGGATAACGTCGCCGGGCTGAACGGAACCTTCGAAGACACGACAGCTGACAATGGTGCCTCGAAACGGATCATAATGGGCGTCGAAAATCAGGGCGGAAAGCGGGTTCTCGGAACTGCCCGAAGGGGGGGGGATCCGTTCGACGATTGCTTCGAGTACATCTTCGATCCCACGGCCCTCCTTGGCGGAACAAAGCACCGCAAGATCCGAATCCAGTCCGAGCTCCCCTTCCATCTGCTCCCTCACCATGTCCACGTCGGCCGCAGGCAGATCGATTTTGTTGATCACCGGGATGATGGTCAGATCATGTTCCATTGCGGCGTAAAGATTGGCGAGTGTCTGCGCCTGCACCCCCTGGGACGCGTCCACCAGCAGCAGCACGCCTTCGCATGAGGCAAGCGCTCGCGAGACTTCATACGAGAAATCCACGTGACCGGGAGTATCGATCAGGTTGAGTTCGAATTCCTCCCCGTCGGGGGCTGTGTAGGGGAGCGTGACTGTCTGACTCTTGATGGTGATCCCTCTCTCCCTTTCAATGTCCATGGTGTCAAGCATCTGGTCCCGAAACTGCCTCTCCGGAACCAGCCCTGCGTACTGGATCAAACGGTCGGCAAGAGTGGATTTACCGTGGTCAATGTGTGCAATAATGCTGAAATTTCTTATGTTTGCCATGTCTTCTCAATTGTCTGGAAAGTAAAGGATCTATCGCTCCAATGGCTTGCATGCGAAAGATATCTTATTCTCTGCCGGCGGTAAACCGGCAACGTGCATTTGAGTCACCAGGACGGACCGATGAGGCGGCCGACGAGGAAATTGAAGATGGACAGAGCCCATGGAGACAGTGTAAGGATAATTATCCGGAGACGCAGTGCAGTCGTTGGACACCGTCGGAACACCCCGATTCAGGCGGCATTGCAGGAACATCAAATCATGGAGGTGGGTTACATGAAGGCTCTACGCATCGCCCTCGCGGCGCTCTTTATTCTGTCTGCTGCTTCGTGCTCGCTGAAGCAGAGCTGGAATCTTGCCGGCAAATGGCAGAGGGTCGACAGTGATGAAATCATCGAATTTCTGCCAAACGGCACCCTGTTCAACCTGGTAAGAGGAAAGACCAACATCACGGCGTCCTATCGCTTCCCCGATGCACAGCATATTGAAATCGATCTCGCCGGCCTGGGTCATATCACCGTAGCTTTTGAAGTCACGACCGACACACTGACACTCACCGATTCAAAAGGAGTGGCTACCAAGTACAAGAAGATCAAGTAACGGCTCGTATCCATGTCGTCTGAGTCAGCCGAATCCCGCATGAAGGTGGAATTGCCCGGCAGAACTCCTCTACGGTCTCCTGCACTGTTCCCGTGAAATCGAGGCGGCTCCGGGAGGCAATTCGCTCCCGGAGCCGCTGAAACCCGAAAGCCGCGTGCTTCCTGCTTGGAAATCCGAACAGCCGGGTTTCCCACTTCACATGAAACACCGCATGCCTGCAGACCATGCCGAACACATCGCGGTAGACGGTGTGCAGACGAACGGCTAGAAGGACGCCGAGATCCCGATGCCTCCGTAGACGTGGTTTTCCTTCCCGTCCCACGAAACGGCACGGATGTTGTCCGAGGCTTCACCACTTAAAGGATAGGCGAATCCTATCTTCGGAGTGACAGTGACGTATTTGCCCACCGGGATGTTCAGTCCGGCGTAGATAAGCCCCGAATGCCAGGCCGAATATTCGGCGGCTTTGTCTTCGATGTCCCACATCCCGAATGTCATCCCTACGTCTAAGCTCATGCCGTGCCATGGAATGGGAAAGCTGCGTGACAGGTCGAACTGCAACCACCAGCCAGGCTGATGGGACACCTCCCGGTAAGCGGTGAATCCCACGGTAAACCAAGGCAGTTCATAGGAGACGCCTCCGAAGATCTCGAACAGGTCGTCCACCTGGTCAAGGGAGTAATAGACCATGCCCACGGTTCCACTGAGTCCCTTGTATATGTTGTGAGTATAAGACAGCGTAAGGTCGGTTTCATTCCAGTTGGTCTGGTTGGAAGGCCCGACCGGATTCTGATCGTCGGTATCCAGGTTTCCCCATATGTTCAGGTTGAATCCCCGGTAGCCCACAGCCACGGAAGGCTGGATAACCGCGCTGTCCTTGCTCAACGCATACCCTCTCCAGATATACTGACTCAAAATATCGACATTCACCTCGGTGGTCGGCCTCTCCTCTTCAGCCCTGACCGGGACAGCCCCTAAAACCACATTTCCAGCGACAGCCACCACAAGAAAGATCGAAATCCACACTCCGCAAAGCACTCTTCTCATCACACAACCCCTCTCGAATTTGAGTCCACTGTTCTCCATGCCTGGCAACGATACACCTTCGGCAGTAGCTCCTCCCCAACCAGTCATTTCCAGTCACCGGCTCGAAATCCACTTTGTTTTGCCGGCCACAACATACTCTCCACGAACTGCAATCTGGCCCGGGCCTTTCCCATCCATAAAGCAGAAAACAGGCCAGAGAATTCGAATCCTCTTTTCCGTACACGTTCTTTGCTGGAAAACACCAGAAAGACCACAGGAGACATTGCAATCAACTTATCGATATTCCGTTGTTTAATGTACCTGGGAGACCAAAAGCTCGAAGAGGACCCCACCTCCGAAGACGCCTTCCTCCAGCATTTATTCGATCAAAACTTCTCAAATTTTTGGAACAATTTTGCACTTTATGGAGCTGACCTCAATCTGTGGGTACAAAACTGAACGATGGTTGCGGCACGGAGTCGATTCAAGTGAAGTGGGGCGGATGAATCGGGCTGGAGGTTTGCGGAGGGAATCGGAGTGCCCGTGGGAGGCGGCTGCCTGGTGGTCACTGCGTGACGATTATCCATTCACCCGGCATGCCTGTCCATCTCACCTCTCCCAAACCCTTCCTTGAATCCTCGGTCATTTTGGTTTATTGATGCCATGTAACCGGTTCTTCCCGTGGCAGGCCATACGTCGCTGGTTGCTTATCCTTCCACAATCTTCCAATGGCGGGTCTATGATGGATGAAAAACATTTGGAACAGCAACTTGCAGAGGAACTCATCGCGGGCTGGCAGATCATCGCAACGGGCAGCGGCTTTCTTGTCTCCACCGACTGGCACTGGCCCAACGATGAGCGCATAGAGATCTACGTGCGCACGGTCGGTGAGAGGGAAGACCTCTACATCGTGACAGACGGCGGGGATCTTTATAATTTCCTGTTTTCTCAGGGGATTGATCTGTCCAGGGATGAAAATGGAATGAAGATTTTCAGCAACACCGCGGAAAGGTATGGAGTCCGGATCCTGGACGGCCAGATGGTAAAGGGTTCGAGTGACGGCGACCTGGCCGGATCCATAAGGAAGATGCTGGAAGCGGTCAAGGACGCGTCCTTCCTGCTGTGGCACAAGTTGAACAGGGAAGGCTGCGTGCACTGAGATACCGGCCTGCCGAAAATGGGTGGGGCGAATCGGCATCACGGCTCCGTCGCCGATTGCAGCCGGGACTACTGGGGCAGGCTGATATTGAGATCGACTCGGGTCGAATCCTTGGGACGCAGATTGACGAGTCCCTTGTGCTTGTGAATGATCATCTTTGCAAGGGGAAGGTCGAGTGTTTTGGCCCGTTCGGGCTGTGTGGTGAAGGGATAGAAGAAATGCTCTATGTCGTCCTCGGAAACCTGGACTCCTTTCACAACCATCACCAGTTGGACTCCCTGGTCTCCCGGCTGAGTTCTCACCTCCAGGGCGCTGCCCGGCTGGCACAAATCCAGCAAAGCATCCATGATGGCTTCCATGGCCTTCTTGAAAAGCTCCGTGTCCAGGGGAATGAGTGACAGGTCCCTGGTCAGGAAAATCTCCAGCTTGACCTCAAAACTTTCAAACCTGGCCCGCTGTTCCTCGATGAGCGCCGAGATGAGATCGTTCAGCGAGGAACGCTGGGGAAGGATTTCAAAGGGCCGGAGATAGGCCAGGGTATTCTCGAGTATGCGTTCGAGGCGGGCCACTTCGGACACGATGATCTGGACTCTCTCCCTGTTCGGATCCCCCGCGGGGATACTTTGCAGCAGACGCCTGGCAAACCCTCCCGCCGCCACCAGCGGGTTTCTTATTTCATGGGCGAGTCGGGCCGACACCTCGCTGATGGTCCTCAGTTCCTCCGTTTGTATGATCTGCTGCTGCAGGCAGTAGCGGTCGGTAAGATTGGCGAGAAACCCGTCCACCGTCTCGACCTTCCCTTGTTCGTCGAGCACGGGCAGGGCGTGATCGAGCACATAGACGAGCCTGCCGTCTGGGTGCTGCAGCCGGTATTCGGCCTTGAACTCACAGCCCTCGCGCAGGCAGCGGTCCATCATCGGCCAGACCCTTGCCCTGTCTTCGTCCCAAACCTTCTGCCTCCAGAAAGTCACATCTTCCATCGCCTGCCGCGGGGTAATCCCCATGAGAGTCTCGATGAAATGATTGATGTAGATGATCCTGCCGTCATCCAGAAGACGGTAGACCACCAGGGGCACATTCTCGACGAGGGTCCTGTACTTTTCTTCGGATTCGCGCAGAGCCCGTGTCCGAATATGGACCATGTGTTCGAGGTTCTCAGCGTATCCCTGGATCTTTTCCCTCGATTCCTGCAGGAAGCGCAGCATGTCATCCAGTGAATCGGCAAGAATCTTCAATTCACCCGAGGGTGACACTTCAAGCGGATGAACCGGCTCGCCAACAGAGATCTCCCTGGCGAACTTGATCATCTCCCTGATCGGCCGTGTGAAATAGTCACTGATGTAGTAGATGGCGCCCACCGAAAAAATAAGGCCGAGGATTCCGATGCCGAGCATGAGCTGCCGGTACTTCCGGATGAGTGCCAGGGTCTCCGACCTATTCATGCAGAACTCGACCAGTGCGACGGTGTTTCCCTTGTAATCTTCCACGGTTCTTATGAGAACGGCATGGGGAGCCCCGTCGATCTGACGGATGAGAAATTTCGAGGTCTTGTTCACAAAGACCGACCGGTAGGTGGATTCCACACGGTGCACAGCATTCGGAAAAGTGGTGGCAAAACTGAAAAAGGAATCCTCCGATTCACCGGGCAGCAGAAAGGAAACATCGACTCCAAACTGCTTCTTGATCTCCTGAAGAAATACATCCCCGAAGTTGAACCCGATCTCGATCGTCCCGACCAGTTGGTCCATGAAGAATATGGGCGCTACTCCCCTTAGGCCGTAGCCGGTCAGCCCTGCTTCGAGCCCGAAGGTCTCGCGCTTCTCCGCCACCGCATCAAGAATGGTTTCCCGGTAATCGAGGGCATCGCCGAATTCATAGAGCCGCTGAAGACGAAGAAAGTTGGTGGGTGGCAGGATGTGAAAATTGAACTGGCTGATGCCGTAGCGTTCTTTCATGAAGACGTAGGCGGGATAGCAGAGGTTGATCAGGCGGAGCCTGTCTCTTTGAGCCAGAGCTCCCGCCACCTCGGGATTCCGTGCAAAGCTCGAGGCCAGGCTCACCGCCCACCGCCCCTGGAGTTCCATTTTGTGGTCGAGCGCCCGTTGGTAGCCGTCCAGGCGTTCGTATTCCTCGTAGCGTATGAGTTCGTTCTGGCTCAGGATGGCCAGCCCGACCAATGAGCATGTTCCGAACAGGGCGAGAACAAGGAAAGGCACGCTCAGGCGAACGCGAAGCGGAAGGTCGCGAAAGCGGGCCTTGGATCTGTCACTGCTGTTGGTTTGAGACATATTCACCGCCTCGTCGGGTGACAGTGATCATACAACGGCGATGAAGCAAGATTGTGCACGACATTCACTTCGGTCTTGAACAGGAAATCATCGCTGGGAATATCATCGAAACTCAACGGCTGCGGATGTACTCCAGTCCACGTTTCAAGCGATCCAGAACAGTCTCTTTGCCCATTACGCCCATCATCTCGAACAGGCCGGGACTCACCGTGCCTCCCGTAAGCGCTACTCTCACGGGCTGAGCAATCTTGCCAAACTTGAGTCCCATATCGTTCAAGATCTGCTGGAACACGCCTTCAAGAGACTCCTGCCGGAAATCCTCCATCTGCTCTATGGCGGAAATGAGCCTTTCGAACGGCTCCTCCATGATCTCCGTCAGAAACTTCCCGGCGGCAGCCGGATCCAGTTCCACCTTCTCCACAAAATATACCCTCATTGCATCAGCCATTTCAACGAGAGTATGGACTCGAGGCTGAAATGTGCAAATCGCCTCGGCCAGGTAGCCATCGGGCTTTGCCGAACAACCCCGTTGATCGAGAAAGGGCCGGAGGACCGGCACGAGAGACTCGGCCGACCGCTCCTTGATATAATGGGCGTTCAGCCACAGCAGTTTTTCCGGATTGAATACGCCGGGAGATTTCCCCACGTCTTCGAGCCTGAAATATTCCACCAGTTCCGATCGACTGAAGATTTCCTGGTCTCCGTGCGACCATCCCAGCCTCACCAGGTAGTTGATCAGGGCCTCGGGAAGATATCCCATTTCCTTGTAGGCCATCACCGACGTGGCTCCGTGACGCTTGGAAAGCCGGGTGCGGTCTTCTCCAAGAATCATCGGGACATGCGCAAAAAGAGGCAGCCGGATCCCCAGAGCCTGGTAGATGAGGATCTGGCGGGGAGTATTGTTCACATGGTCGTCGCCTCGGATCACGTGCGAAATGTTCATGGTCACGTCATCGACCACGACGGCGAAGTTGTACGTGGGTATCCCGTCGCTGCGCTCGATCACCAGGTCGTCCAGTTCCGCGTTCTCAAAAAAGATGGGGCCCTTGATGAGGTCATTCAAGACGGTGGTCCCGGAATCAGGGACTCTGAATCGCACCACCCGGTGCGGGCCCCGGCCCAGCCTGCGGTCTCTGCAGCGCCCGTCGTACTTCGGTTTTCGGCCGGCGGCCATGGCTTCCTTTCGTCTCTTTTCGAGCTCCTCGGGAGTACAGTCGCAGAAGTAGGCGTGGCCTGAATCGAGCAGCTTCCGGAGATACTCCCGGTAGATGTCGAGTCTTGCTGTCTGGTAGTACGGGCCTTCGTCCCAGTCCAGCTCGAGCCATTCCATGGCGTCGAGTATGGCCTTGATGGAGGCTTCCGTCGAACGGGCGACATCCGTGTCTTCTATCCTGAGAATAAACCTTCCGCCGTGATGGCGCGCAAAAAGCCAGTTGAAGAGCGCGGTCCTGGCACCCCCGATATGAAGAGAACCTGTCGGGCTGGGAGGAAATCGCGTGATGACGGGCTCCATTACGTCTGTGCTCCTTTGCTGTTTTCATGCAATAAGAATGAACGCCGAAAAGACACGGATTTGCCGTGTCCGGGCGGTAGACATCCGAGAAATCTCCTGTACGACCGGAATTTGGAAAGATTCACCCCAAAGGGCATGGTACGCATATCACAATCCCTCCTGAAACTCAAGAATTCGCCCTGTACCGGCTTCGTTTAACCCCTCGATCCGAAAAGAACGACCTCTGCGGCGCATCTGCCTTCAGCGCAAATCAAACAGCGCTGCTCTCAAGAAAAGAGCCTGGAAGATCAGGCGGAAATGACGTTGCGATTGTTTGGAATAGATGGCTTGCTCATTTTTTTTTCATCTGGCAGTATATGTCCCGCCTGCCGGGTGTCTTCGAACCGGACACCAATCCGCCCGTCAAGGAAAGCGTTTCCATCCGCTTCACGGCGGCGCGTTTGGGGGTGTCGAGGCTTGAGCCTCCCGCAGCCTCTTTGTCGGGTGCCGGTTCTGAATATGCTGGACGAAAAAGACTGCCCGCTTCGGCCAGGCAGGATCCGAAATGCGACGGGATCCACACGAATGGAATGATCATTCGAAAGGGAAAAAGACATGAGGAAGATGGTCTACCTGGCTTTGTGCTGCTTATGGGTCGGCATTCTATCCGGATGCGGTTCAAAGAACGACGATGTGATGGTTCAGCCCACTCCTGTGCCTGCAACATCCGCCGTCAAGATCAGAGTAACGGATGTATCGAACAACACGGGGGAACTTTTTGACGTGGACGTGATCGGCCTTCTGTGGAGCGGCCTCGACGAGGCACTGAGAAACCGGGGGATGCTCTGGACCCCCGCCTTCCCCGAGCCTCCCCTGACCCTGGAAGCAACCATCACCAAGTACAAGAAAGGAAGTTTGCTTACCCGATCGCTTGTTCCCTTCGCGGGAAGTACGGTGCTGGTGGCTCAATGTGAATTGAAGGACGGCACCCGGGTGATCTCTTCCGCCGAAAGCAGGGAAACCCTGTCCATGGGCAAGGGAGGCATGACATTCGGAGCGTGGCGGAAGATCTTTGGGACTGTTTCCGAAGACCTGGTCAGGCAAGTCACCGGGAAATTGTAGGGAACAACAAGGAAAGGCCGAAGAAAAAGGGTTCTTCCGGTAAACGCGTACCCCGACAGTTGTCGCACACAGGTGGAATACACCTGCAACAGCTTCATTTCCGCGAAGGCGGGAATCCAGGAAAAGCAACTGTGCAGGGTGAAACAGTTCTTGGTATAGACCATGGCAGGCAGACCAAACGGTACGCTGTACGTCGGTGTAACCCAGGAAATGGGAAAGAGCCTGGAAGACAAGGTGGATACAACGTGGATAGAGCAAGGCAATCCCCGGTGGAAAGTACGGCGAGATCTGCACTTAGCAGGCCGTTGACTGGATTCCCGCCTTCGCAGGAATGTCGTTGTGATGCCATCGATCTATTGCATGAAAAGCACCGGAGTACTCGTTTGCCGGATGAACCAGAAAAAGTTGCGCAGGGAAACCGGGAACCCGCATCTGTCCTGTTGTCCGAATGTTATTGACAAAATGACCGGCATCTCTATACTTAGTTGTTTACGCATTTTGAGTAGAGGAATAGCATGCGGATACGTGTCGACGAGATACCGGATTCAGGGCGTTTACTTCATCTTCACTGGGGTCAGGAGAAACTCAGGCAGTTCCTGGCACAGGACGATCCCTTCGAACTGAACCTGCTTCGACCGGTCAACGTGGATCTTGAAATATCCAGGAAAATGGATCACATCCATGTGACCGGATCGGTGAAGGGCTCACTCCAGGTTGCCTGCCACCGGTGCCTCAAGAGCTTCCCGTGGGCACTCGATGAGGCCGTCGACGTGGTCCTGGTGGAAGAAGAGAGACTTCCCGACGATGAGGAGATCGAACTCGATGCGGATGAACTCGAGCTGGAAATTTTCGATGGGGTGGCCATCGAGGTGGATCGCCTGATTGCCGAACAGATCTTTCTTGCCCTGCCCTACAAGGTGCTTTGCTCCGAAACCTGCAAGGGCATCTGTCCCGGGTGTGGAGTGAACCTCAACGATGAGACATGCACGTGCAAACAGGACGAAAACAAGTCGGCATTTTCCGTTTTGAAGGCGATCAAGGCCCGATTGCCGGATTCGTGAGAACTCGTAAGCATTTGGACTCGAACGCGCCTCTCTCAGGAAACACGCCCCTGCCTGTCGATGCCTGTCCGAAATCCCCCCTCCATCCCCAGGTCGGACAGAAACCAGTGCGATGAGGGCTTCCGGATGAGGCTTCGCAGACTCTCGAAACGAACGGGCATGCCTCCCGATCGGATGGTATCCATCCATTCCCCGGCGGGGAAGAGGGGCACCGTCATTTCCGGGCTGTCCGAAAACCGATTTCAGAATTTCCGGGTATCGGGAACCATAAAACTCAGATAGGGAAGGAGACCAGAAAATGGGTGTACCCAAGAAGAAAACATCCAAGTCCAGGCGAGACAAGAGGAGTGCTCACCATGGACTTTCAACGCCATCCACATCCCGGTGTCCGCAGTGCAACGAACTGCGCCTGCCTCACCGGGTATGCCCCGGCTGCGGATATTACCGTGACAGGGTCGTTTTGAATTTCGAAGAAGAGTAAATCCGGCGCTCCGTCGGCAGAAGGTCCGGACCGATGAAGATCGCGGTGGATGCCATGGGTGGAGATCATGCTCCGGAAGCGGTGATTGAAGGAGCGATCCTGGCACAACCCCACTGCGGCGCTGAACTCGTGCTGGTCGGCAACGAGGCGCGGATTTCGGGGCTGCTGCTCCTTGGCGGAGAAGCTCGGTCCATGAAGGTGGTCCATGCACCCCAGGCCATAGCCATGGGGGAAGCGGGGCCCATGGCGATCCGAAGAAAGCGGGAATCCTCCCTGCTGGTGGCCACTCGACTGCTGGCCGAAGGGGAGGTCGATGCGGTCGTCAGCGCGGGAAACACGTCGGCCGTCGTGGCGGCAGTAAAGTACCTCATCGGCCTCCTGCCGGGCCTCAGACGCCCGGCAATGGCCGTCCCGCTCCCGACCTATTACGGGAAACTGGTTCTGCTGGACGCGGGAGCCTATGCGGAAGCCCATACGATTCACCTGGCCCAGTCCGCCGCGCTGGCCGGCGCATACCTGCACGTAACGGAAGGACTGGATCGTCCCCGGATCGGCCTTCTTAACATCGGACGAGAACCCATCAAGGGAATCAGGGTCATCCAGCGAGCGTTCACTCTCTTGAACAGATCCAGCCTCCACTTCATCGGGAACGTCGAGCCTCATGACCTCTTTGCGGATCTCACAGATGCCGTCATCTGTGACGGCTTCGTCGGGAACGTGGTGCTCAAGATGTACGAAGGGTTCTCGGAAACGCTGTCGCAGTTCCTCGCATCCCGGGCCGAACAATACGGTGAAGGCCAGGCCGGAAATGTCCTTCGGCAGGCTCTCGACGAATTTCGCAGGTCCTGCTGCTATGAATGCGTCGGGGGAGCCCCTCTTCTCGGTGCCAGGAAGACCGTGGTCGTGGCTCACGGTCGATCCCGGCCGCCTGCCATCGCCAATGCGATTCAGCTCGCTTCTCATTTCGTGGGCAAGAGGGTCTACGAACAGATGTCGGAGGAGTTGGAAAAAGACGGGATCCTGACGGACCTGAAGCATCAGAACGCCTTGCTTATGCTCGAAACCCTTCGAAATAAATGGGGATTTACTCAAAAATAGACCTTGTCCCCTGTTCCGAAACACCACATTTCCCCCTGGGCGGATCGCCTCCAGGTGGAGAGGAGAAACATCGTGGATTATTTCTTGACCGAAGAACAGAAGATGATCCAGGATCTGGCCGCCCAGATCATGAGGGAAAAGATTCGGCCCGTGCGAGCTCAGCTGGACGAGCAGGAAGAGTTCCCGTGGGATATCATGAAGATCCTGGCTCAGTCGGATCTTTTCGGACTTTATATACCCGAGGCCTATGGCGGTATGGGGGGAGGCATCCTGGACAACTGCCTGGCCATCGAGAAGCTTGCCGAGGGGTGCATCGGCATTGCCACCTCATTTGCCGCCAGCGGCCTGGGGGCCTACCCTGTCCTGCTCTACGGCAGCGAGGCGGTCAAGCAGGCATACCTGCCCGACATCGCCTCCGGCAAAAGGCTCGCCGCTTTCGGCCTCACCGAATCGGGAGCCGGCTCCGATGTCTCGGGCATTCAGACCACGGCTGTGCGGGATGGAGACCACTACATCCTGAACGGCACAAAGCAGTGGATCACCAACGGCGGAGAAGCGGAAATCTACTCCATACTGGCCATCACGGACCGGTCCAAGGGTCCCAGGGGAGCCAGTTTCTTCGTGGTTGAGAAAGGGGATCCCGGCTTCTCTTTCGGCAAGAAGGAAAAAAAGCTCGGCATCAGGGCTTCCGCCACGCGGGAACTCGTTTTCCAGGATTGTCGCATACCCGCCGACCGCCTGATCGGCCGCGAGGGCATGGGGTTCATCATTGCCATGAAGACCTTCGATAAATCCCGCCCCGGCATTGGAGCTCTCGGCGTCGGCCTAGCCCAGGGGGCACTCGATATAGCCGTCGAATATGCCCGAAAGCGTGTCCAGTTCGGCAAGCCCATCATCGCCTTTCAGGCTATCCAGCACAAACTGGCGGATATGGCCACCAAGACGGAAGCGGCTCGGGCTCTCATCTACAGCGCCTCCCGGTACATGGACACGGAACCCCCGGACGCAAGCAAGGTAGCCGCCATGTGCAAGGTGTTCGCCGGAGATGTCGCCATGGAAGTCGCCACCGAAGCCGTCCAGGTCCTCGGCGGTTACGGCTACATGCAGGACTATCCTGTCGAGAAGATGATGCGCGACGCCAAGATCCTCCAGATCTACGAGGGAACCAACGAAATACAGCGCAATATCATCGGCCAGGAACTGAACAAGGAATACGCTCGCCTTAAGGACTCCTTCTTCTAAGAAACCCCAGCAACGGAGACAGCCGCAAATATGCATATTGCCGTATGTATCAAGCAGGTTCCCGACACCAGGAACGTGCGCATCGATCCCGACACGCACACCCTGGTTCGTCAGGGAGTGGAAAGTATTATCAATCCGTTCGACCTGTTCGCCGTCGAAGCCGCCCTCAGGATCAAGGATGACACAGACGCAAGGGTTACCGCCTTGACGATGGGGCCGCCACAGGCCGAGGAAGCCCTGAGGGAGACTCTGTCCCGGGGAGTGGACGAAGCGGTGCTGCTCAGCGACCGCGCCTTCGCGGGCTCAGACACGTGGGCGACATCCACCACCCTTGCCGCCGCCGTGAGCAAACTCGCCGACGTGGACCTGGTCATCTGCGGCAAGCAGGCGGTGGATGGAGATACCGCCCAGGTAGGTCCCGAAATGGCGACTCTGCTGGATATCCCGTACGCCACACTGGTCAGGAGCATCGAGTGGACTTCCGGCGGGGATCTCAAGGTCACCCGCCAGACGGACGAGGGCATCGAGATATGGAGGCTTCCCCTCCCCTCCCTCATCACCGTCCTCAAAGAGGTGGGTGAACCACGCATGCCCTCCCTCAGGCACAAGATGCGTGCAAAGAAGGCGCAAATCCCCGTCTGGGGTGCGGACGACCTGGGACTTTCCCCGGACTCCGTCGGACTCTGCGGCTCCTATACCCAGGTCGTCCGAGTATTCAGTCCTCCCCGGCGAAGTGACAGGGTCTTCATCGAAGGCTCGGTCGAGGAACAGGCCGAAGCGCTCTATCGTTATCTCAAGGAAGCCAAGGTACCCGGCATATGAAAGCCATCGTCGACAGGAAGAAATGTACGGTCTGTGGGGTCTGCAGCGATGCCTGCCCGATGGGGGCGATAACCGTCGGGGAAACTCGCATCGATATCTCCGACGACTGTACCTTGTGCGGCATTTGCGTGGACACCTGCGAATTCGGTGCGTTGAGTCTCCCCGAGGTGGGCACCGGACCCGAGGAAGACCTGGGGCTGTACTCCGGTGTCTGGGTCTGCGCCGAATGGCGCGACGGAAGCGTCCACAGGGTGAGCCATGAACTGCTCAGCGCCGGCCGGATGCTCGCCGACAAGCGTTCAGCCCCGCTCTGCGCGGTTCTCCTCGGCTCCGGCCTCGAAGAAAACCTTTCCCGCGAACTGATCACTTTCGGGGCCGACGTGGTCTACGTCGTAGACCGCCCGGAACTGGCGCGATTCACCGATGAAGCCTATGCGAACGTCCTGGTGGAACTGATCCGGACCAGGAAGCCGGAGATCCTTCTGGCTGGAGCGACCAGTACGGGGCGATCGTTCATCCCCCGGGTGGCTGCATCCCTGCGCACGGGCCTTACCGCCGACTGCACCGAACTCGACATCAGCGAAGACGGCCACCTGCTTCAGACCCGTCCAGCCTTCGGAGGCAATGTCATGGCCACTATCATCTGCCCCAACCGGCGCCCTCAGATGGCAACGGTCCGGCCCAGGGTGATGAGACCTCTCGTCATTGCCGGCCACGAGGGGCGGATCGAAAACGTTTCGGTCCCCGACGAGTGCCTGAAAAGCCGGGTGGAGGTTCTCGAAGTGATACCCGAGCAGGATCAGACGGCCAGGCTGGCGGAAGCCGAGGTCATCATTTCGGGGGGCCGCGGCCTGCGCAAGGGAGAGAATTTCGCTCTGCTGCAGGAACTCGCAGGCCTGGTGGGCGGTGCCGTTGGGGCATCGAGGGGAGCCGTTGAAGAGGGTTGGATCTCCCCGTCGCACCAGGTGGGCCAGACAGGCCGCACCGTTGCTCCGTCACTCTACATGGCGGTGGGCATTGCGGGGGCCATTCAGCACGTGGTGGGCATGCAGGGATCGAAGTTCATCGTGGCCGTCAACAAGGATCCGCAGGCCCCGATTTTTGACGTGGCAGGCTGTGGAGTCGTCGCCGATCTCTTCGAATTCCTGCCTGCGTTCATCAGGAAGATAAGACAGGAACGGGGCGAGACATCCTGACTCCGGCCATGAACAACATGATCCCCGCCTTCCAGGCACGTCGAATATCCGCGCTTCATGTTTGCGGCAGGCTCCGTCCTGCGCGGCTGCCGAAGTGCCCGGATCTGCAAGTGTTTTCAGTTCCTGTGACAAAGGGAGGCGAAGGGGTGCGGCGAGCTTGCACGGCAGGAGGTGGGAATCGGACCGCGGGCCGTGTTGTCCAGCCGATTGGACGAGGGCTGACAGACTGACGGGGACGAGGAAGAGATGAGTGAAAAACGAGTTGTGGTAGTTACCGGAGCCAGCAGGGGAATCGGGCGAGCCATCGCCGCGGCCCTGGCGCGGCCCGGTCATGATATCGTCGTGAATTACCATTCAAGCCCTGATGCGGCAAAAGAAACGGCCGCCGCCGTTTCCGACAGGGGAGGCTCCGCTTATCTTCACGGATTCAACGTCTCCGACCCCGAATCCGTAAAGGAAGCTTTCAAGCGGATCCTGAACGACCACGGTCGAATCGATGTCCTGGTCAACAACGCGGGAATCACCAGGGACAACCTGGTGGCCCTCATGAAGCCCACGGAATGGGATGAAGTGCTCGACACGAACCTCAAAGGCGCCTTCCTTTGTTCCCAGGCGGTGGTCAGGCCCATGATGCGCCAGAGATATGGGCGCATCGTGAATGTGACATCGGTCGTGGGAGTCATCGGAAATGCCGGCCAGTGCAACTATTCAGCGGCCAAGGCGGGGCTGCTGGGGCTGACTCGATCCCTGGCGCGGGAGCTCGTATCGAGAAATATCACCGTCAACGCCGTGGCTCCGGGCTTTATTCAAACCGATATGACTCTTCGTCTTCCGGAAAAGACCCGTGAAAGCCTGCTTGAACAGATCCCGGCAGGCCGATACGGGGCCCCTGAAGATGTTGCGGCCGCCGTGGATTTTCTGGCGTCCGATGCAGCCGGCTACATCACAGGCCAGGTCATCCACGTGAACGGTGGAATGTTCATGGGTTAGCCCTGCGCAAGTCGCCCCGCACAAGGGCCTGCTGTGCGGTTCAACTTCGGATCTCGTCTCCGAGCCTCCGCATTCAGCCAGGAGAAAAGGAATATGACATCCCATAACGGTCGTCGAGTGGTCATTACAGGAATCGGTCTGGTCTCCCCCCTCGGGACGGGCATCGAAGAAAACTGGACAAGCCTGATGGAAGGCAGATCGGGGATAGGACCCATCACCCGCTTCGATGCAGGACCCTTCTCCACCAGGATCGCCGGCGAAGTGAAGAACTACAACGCCGAGGACTACATACCCAGGAAAGAACTTCGCAAGATGGACCCCTTCCTGCGTTTCGCCCTGGTCGCCGCCGGACTGGCCTTCGACGACAGCCAGCTCAAGATCTCACCCGACCTGGCTCCTCGCGCGGGCGTCATACTCGGCTGCGGCCTGGGAGGACTGCTCACCATCGAAGAATCCCACAAGCTTCTCATGGAAGTCGGCCCCAAGAAAGTCAGCCCTTTCTTCATCCCGATGATCATTGGGAATATGGCTCCCGGCCTTATCTCCATCTATCACGGTGCCAAGGGCCCCAATCTTTCGATCCAGACAGCCTGCGCAGCGGGGACTCATGCCGTCGGCGAAGCCTTCAACATGGTGCGCAACGGGGTTTCCGATATCATGATTACGGGGGGAGTCGAATCCACCATTACCACCCTTGCCGTAGCCGGATTCAACGCCATGAGGGCCCTGTCCACGCGCAATGATGAACCCGAAAAGGCGTCTCGCCCTTTCGACAGGGATCGGGACGGCTTCGTGCTGGGGGAGGGAGCCGCGATCCTGATTCTCGAGGAAGCGTCCAGGGCGGTGGAGCGGGGAGCGAAGATATACGCGGAAGTGATCGGTTTCGGAGCTTCGGGGGATGCTTTCCACATGGCGGCGCCGGCTCCCGAAGGAGAAGGCGCAGCTCGATGCATGCAAACGGCCCTGGACGACGCCGGAATCGCGCCGGCCCAGGTCGAATACATCAACGCTCACGGCACGTCGACGGACCTCAACGACAAGTACGAAACACAAGCCATCAAGACGGTTTTTCGGGAACATGCATGGAAGGTGGCGGTGAGTTCCACCAAGTCCATGACGGGGCACCTGCTGGGAGCGGCGGGGGGAGTGGAAGCCGCTTACACGGCTCTCACCATCGACAGGCAGATGATACCCCCTACCATCAACTATGAATATCCGGACCCCGACTGTGACCTGGACTATGTGCCCAACCAGCCGCGCAAGGCGGATGTGTCGGTGGCCATATCCAATTCCTTCGGATTCGGAGGCACCAACGGTACGCTGGTGTTCAGAAAATGGAACGGACAGTAGTCACGGGTAAAGCAGCTTGTTAAATATATACAAAAGAGACAAAGGCAGGCGGTCATGCGAATCGTTTTAGGGTGCGATCACGCCGGTTTGAGGCTCAAGGAGAAGCTGGCGGCCCATATCGAGAATCTGGGTCATTCGGTGGAGGACATGGGTACGTATACCTCCGAATCGGTTGATTACCCCGTTTATGCCGCCAGGGTGGCAAGAGCGGTTTCAGGCGGGGAAGCGGAACGGGGTGTTCTCGTCTGCGGAAGCGGAATAGGCATGTGTATTACCGCAAACCGCTTCCGGAGGGTTCGCGCCGTAATGGCGTCCGAACCGTTTGCGGCGAAAATGAGCCGCCGGCATAACGACAGCAACATATTGTGCCTCGGGGAGCGGTTTATCGGCGAAGACCTTGCCGTTGCCATTGTCGAGGCCTGGATCGAAGAGCCTTTCGAGGGCGGCCGCCACAAGAGACGAGTGGATCTCATCGATCGAATCCTTGAGGACGGTTGAATCCGGACCGGGGACATTCCGCCCGGTCAGGAGTCTTCATCCCCGGGCCTGCATGGTCCTCCCGGTTCTGCACAAATACGGCTTCTATTCTTGCACCATTAATTATCTCGACGAAAGGGAAAGGACATGTCCTATCTGAAGTCCACCGATCCGGAAATCGCCCAGGTGATCTGCGAGGAGGAAAAGCGGCAGAAGGGAAAACTCGAGCTCATCGCCTCGGAAAACTTTGTCAGCCGCGCAGTCCTCGAGGCCCAGGGATCCGTGCTCACCAACAAGTACGCCGAAGGTTATCCGGGAAGGAGATATTACGGAGGCTGCGAATACGTGGATGTGGCGGAAAGACTGGCCCAGGAACGCGCCAGGCAGCTCTTCGAGGCGGACTACGCCAACGTGCAGCCCCACTCCGGATCCCAGGCCAATATGGCCGTCTACTTCGCCGTGCTCCAGCCGGGAGACACCATCCTCGGGATGGATCTGCGCCAGGGAGGACACCTTACCCATGGAAGCCCCGTGAGCTTCTCGGGCAGGCTGTTCAACGTTGTCTCATACGGTGTAAGAAAAGACACGGAACAGATCGACTACGACCAGGTGGCCTCTCTCGCAAGGGAGCACCGGCCCAAGATGATCGTCGCGGGAGCCAGCGCCTATCCGCGCATTATCGACTTTGAACGCTTCGGAATGATTGCCAGGGAAGTCGCTGCGTACCTCATGGTGGACATGGCCCACATCGCGGGCCTGGTTTGCGGAGGAATGCATCCCAATCCGGTCCCCCACGCCGACTTCGTTACATCTACGACTCACAAGACGCTTCGAGGCCCCCGGGGGGGACTCATTCTTTCCCATGCGTCCTACAGCAAGATGCTGGACAGCCAGATCTTCCCGGGAATCCAGGGAGGCCCCCTGATGCACGTGATCGCGGCCAAGGCCGTCGCATTTCGCGAAGCACTGCAGCCGTCGTTCCGCGAATACCAGAAGCGCATCGTCGACAACAGCAGGTCGCTCGCCGCGGGACTCATGTCTTACGGCTACCGGCTGGTGTCCGGAGGCACCGACAATCACCTTATCCTCATGGATCTCACTGCCAGCGGCATGACCGGCAAGACCGCCGAGGAAACCCTCGATCGGGCAGGCATTACGGTCAATAAGAACTCCATCCCGTTCGATCCTCAAAAGCCGTCGATCACCAGCGGCATCCGCATCGGGACTCCGGCCCTGACCACCCGGGGTATGCATCCCGAGCACATGAAGACCGTCGCCCGGTTCATCCATCGGGCGCTGAGCGCCGTCGGGGATGAGCAGGCTCTGAACATGCTGAGGGGGGAGGTTGCCGAATTCTGTTCTTCCTTTCCTCTTTACGAAGGCCAGCCCGGCCTGTGTTCTCTGTAGGACTCGTCGGACAGAAACCGGAAACATGGGATCATGGACCAGGCAATTACAGCGCAGGATCTGCTTTTCATGAAAAAAGCTCTGCGCCTGGCTTCTAAAGGTGCAGGCCGCACGAGCCCCAACCCCATGGTCGGGGCCGTGGTTGTCCGGGATAATGAGGTGGTCGGCGAAGGCTATCACCGGTTCGTCGGGGGACCCCACGCGGAAGTGAATGCCATTGAAGCCGCGGGAGACAGGACGCCGGGAGCTGTGCTCTATGTTACGCTCGAACCCTGCAATCACCAGGGGCGCACTCCCCCCTGCACTCGATCCATCCTCGACGCGGGCATCGCCCGGGTGGTGGTCGGCATGAATGATCCCAATCCGCGCGTGTGCGGCGGAGGAGCCGACCATCTGAGGCAAAGAGGAATCGTGGTCGACTCCGGGGCACTCGAAAGAGAATGCCGCCTTCTCAACCAGCCTTTCATCAAACACGTTTCCACCGGCCTTCCCTACGTGACCGTAAAGGCCGCGACAACCCTGGACGGCCGCATTGCCACATCTTCGGGCCATTCCCAGTGGATCAGCAACGAACAATCCAGGCGCCATGCGCATCAATTGCGATGCAACCTCGACGGCATCCTGGTGGGGATCGAAACCGCCCTTTCCGACGATCCGCTGCTCACCGCACGTCTGCCGGGCAGGCGCAACTGCAGGCAACCCGTGCGCATCCTGCTCGACAGCCGCCTGCGCATTCCCATGAACAGCCGCCTCGTCCGCACGGCCCGGGAAGTTCCTTTCTGGATCGCATGCAGCCTGGAAGCCGACGAGAAGAAGGAACGGAAGCTGGCCGAAGCAGGGGTGAACATACTGCGCCTGCCGGCGAAGAATCATCGAATCGACCTGGTCGGCCTGCTGCGGGAACTCGGAAAAAGACAGATCACGAGTCTCCTCGTGGAAGGCGGAGCGTCGGTGCTGGGGGCATTGATCGAGGAAGGGCTGGCCGACGATTTCTGTTTCTTCTACGCGCCCAAAATTCTCGGAGACCCCGAGGGTATCCCCCTGGTACGCGGCAGACCACGGGAAAAGATGACCGAGGCGCTGCCCGTCTACGATGTGAAGGTGCGCCGCTTCGGCGCGGACGTCATGTTGACGGGCAGATTCAGGGAAACCATCTACTAGGCGGAAGCCCCATGTTTACCGGACTGATCGAAGGCACCGGCACCCTTTTGAAAATCGACCATCGAGGCGTTGACGCCGGAATGATCATCCAGGCCGACTACATTATGCACCCATTGACACTGGGCGAAAGCATCGCCGTGGATGGAGCCTGCCTTACGGTTACATCGTTCAAGGGAAGTGTTTTCACCGTGGACGTTTCCGCCGAGACGCTGTCACGAACCACCCTGGGCCGCAAAACCCCCGGTTGCAGGCTGAACCTCGAACGGGCCCTGAAGATGGGAGACCGGCTGGGCGGACATCTCGTGAGCGGGCACGTGGACGGCATCGGCGTCCTGAGGGAAAAGCGGCGGGAAGGGGTTTCAACGAGGCTTTTTTTCGACATACCCGCCGATCTCTCGAGGTTCGTGATCGGAAAGGGATCCATCGCCGTCAACGGCATCAGCCTTACGGTCAACGGCTGCGGCCCGGGACGGTTCGATGTGAACATCGTTCCCCACACGTCGGATCGGACGACGATCGGGAGTTTCCGCATCGGCGAGGAAGTGAATATCGAGACGGACATCATCGGCAAGTACGTCGAGAAGATGCTCGAGGCGTGGAAGCGCGGAGAAACAGGAGAGGAACCTGCGACCGGGACCCGCATCGATTCGGAATTTCTAAGGAAACACGGATTCATGTGAGATCAGCCTGCTGCTTGAGAATGAACGCATCGGGTGTTATAAATAAAAGTTTCCATATGACGGATCGGCATCGCTGTTCGCATAGACTACTGAAAAGGAGAAATGACATGCCTTTGGCAACCATCCCTGAAGCATTGGAAGATATCCGCCAGGGCAGGATAGTGATTCTGGTTGACGATGAAGACCGTGAGAATGAGGGCGATCTGTGCATGGCAGCGGAAAAGGTCACGCCGGAAGCGATCAATTTCATGGCCAGGTATGGCCGGGGGCTCATCTGCCTTTCCCTCACCCCCGAACATGTCGATCATCTGCGGCTTCCCATGATGGTCACCAACAACCTCTCCCAGTTCCAGACGGCTTTCACGGTATCCATCGAGGCTCGAAAAGGAGTCACCACGGGCATCAGCGCCGCGGACCGGGCGCACACCATTCTCACCGCCATATCCGATGACGTGAAGCCCGACGATATCGTCAGCCCCGGCCATATCTTTCCTCTGCGCGCCAAAAAGGGGGGAGTCCTCGTACGCACCGGCCAGACCGAAGGCTCCGTGGACCTGGCCCGCCTCGCCGGCCTCAAGCCTTTCGGAGTCATCTGCGAGGTCATGAAGGACGACGGCACCATGGCCCGCATGCCCGACCTGGAAATCTTCGCCGAGACACACGGGATCAAGATCGTTTCTGTTGCCGATGTCATCAACTACAGGATGCAGCACGAAATATTCGTTCACCGGGCCGCAACGGCAACGCTGCCGTCCTCCTTCGGAGGCGACTTCCAGGTGATCGTCTATTCCAACGATATCGACGACTACTGTCACATGGCCCTGGTCAAGGGGGAAATCCATCCCGAAGACGAGGTGCTGGTTCGAGTGCATTCCGAATGCCTGACCGGCGATGTTTTCAGTTCTCTGCGCTGCGACTGCGGCGGGCAGCTTCGAGCTTCCCTCCAGCGGATCGCCCAGGAAGGCAAAGGAGTGCTGCTTTACATGCGCAACCACGAAGGCCGGGGCATCGGACTTGTGAACAAGATCCGCGCATACGCCCTGCAGGAAAAAGGCTACGACACGGTGGAGGCCAACAAGGCCCTCGGCTTTCAGGCCGACCTGCGCGACTACGGCATCGGCGCCCAGATGCTCGTCGACCTCGGCGTCAAAAAAATGCGACTCATGACCAACAATCCCACCAAGATCGTCGGCCTCCAGGGGTACGGCATCACCGTTACGGAACGAGTCTCCATCGAGATTCCGCCGAACGAATGCAACATAAAGTACCTGAACACCAAGTGCGTCAAGATGGGCCATTTGATGAGCTGCATTCTGGAAGAGGATGAGATAAAATGAAAATCTACGAAGGGAAACTGCTTGCCCAGGATCTCAAGTTCGGTATCATTGTGAGCCGGTTCAACGATTTCATCGGGGAACGCCTCCTCGGGGGAGCCCTGGATGCGCTCAGGCGGAGCGGCGCGGACGAACGGAACATCGACGTGTTCAAGGTTCCCGGAGCGTTCGAAATCCCGCTTGTCGCCCGCAAAGTCGCCGGCTCCGGACGCTACGACGCGGTGATCTGCCTGGGCGCGGTAATCCGGGGAGCCACCCCTCACTTCGACTACGTTGCCAACGAAGTTTCGAAGGGCGTGGCGACTGCCGGCCTGGAATCGGGAGTGCCGATCACCTTCGGAGTCCTCACGACGGACACCCTGGAGCAGGCCATCGAACGGGCCGGTTCGAAATCGGGCAACAAGGGCTGGGACGCCGCTGTGTCCGCCATCGAAATGGCGAACCTCATCCGGCAGATCGCCTGATGAACCTCGAACCGGAAATGTCGAGGACCGCCTTCTATACCATGCAACTATCGATCTTTCCCGGGGGTGTACATTCCCACCCCCTTTCCTTCCCCAACCACAACAGTGAGTAGGTGACATGGGCCGGCGCAGGCGTTCCCGGGAAATCGCCCTCCAGATTCTCTACCAGATGGAAATGACGCATCTGCCTCCGGAGGAAGCGATCGACCTCTATTACCAGATCTTCAAGGAAGACGACGACCTCGAATTCGATATTCCCATGTCTGTTCGGCCGTTTGCCGAAGATCTCGTGAAAGGGGTCGACCTGCACCAGTCCGAAATCGACCGCGTCATCGCAGCCGCTTCCGAACACTGGCGGATTCCGCGCATGTCCATCGTGGACCGCAATATCCTGCGCATCGCCCTGTTCGAGATGCTCTTCTGCCCCGACATCCCTCCGAAAGTCTCCATCAACGAAGCCGTCGACCTCGGCAAGACCTTCGGAAACCCCGATTCCGGCGCATTCATCAACGGCATCCTGGATCACATCCTCGCCGACATCAGCTCCCACGACAATCAGCAAAAACCCTGAATCCCCCCAGTTCGCGGATCCACGTCTCCACGGACTCCAACATCCCACGAAACTCCCCGGCCCTGGTTTCGGGTCCACGGGATGACAATGAGGCGACACGCCTGTCAATCCGCTTACATATGGATTCCGGTCCAAAAAGTCGTGTTACTCCATTTGATAGCGCAATCCGCGCTTGGACTGGATTCCCGCGGGAATGACGTCGTGATCTTCGCAGGTATGACGTTGTGGCGCCTGATGACGTTCTGGTGCCTGATGATGTTGTTGTGCCTGATGATGTTGTTGTGCCATCGATCCTTTGCGAAAGAAGGATCTCGTTCGAGAAAAACATTGGATGCGTGAAAAGCACGGGAAATACTCGTTTGCCCAGTGAACCATTTGTTGCCGGTTTCTTCATGCCGTTGCACCCGCAAAAACCCGGGCTGCGTCTTCTCTTTCGGGAACCTGCAACCCGGTCGAGGTTTACACCGGCGCGGCTTCTGTGGCAGAATTTGAACGGGCGGCGAAAGGATCCGACCCGCGGCCGATTGCCGTCCAGTGGAAGAATACTTCATCGCGGGTGAACGAGGGGAGTTTCTCAATGGATCTGGGTTTGAAGGAAAAGGTAGCCGTCGTGACGGGTTCGAGCCGGGGAATCGGCCGAGGGATCGCTCTTGGCCTCGCGTTGGAGGGATGCCGGATCGTCCTGTGCGCACGCAACCAGGTGGACCTCATGAAAGCCGAAGAAGCCGTCCGGGCCAGGAACGTCGAAACACTGGCACTGCCTCTCGACATCACCAAACCGGGCAGCGAACTTCAACTCGTGGAATCGACGCTCAGGAAATTCGGTCGCATCGACATCCTGGTCAACAACGCGGGAGGCAACCGGCGGGGCAGGTTCGAAGCCACGACAGACGTGGACTGGAAGGAAATCATCGACCTGAACCTTCTTTCGCACGTCCGGATCAGCCGTGCCGTGGTGCCTCACATGAGAAAACAGGGTGAAGGAGTCATCCTGTTCATGGCTTCTGTTTTCGGACGGGAATCGGGAGGCCCGAACCTGTCCATTTACAACACGACCAAGTCCGGGATCATCAGCCTGGCGAAGATCATGGCCGTGGAACTGGCGCCTCACGGGATACGCGTCAACAGCGTCGCGCCGGGGTCCATCCGCTTCCCGGGGGGAAGCTGGGACGGGCGGGCGAGGGAAGACCCGGAGGCCATCGCGGGTTTCGTGGAACGGGAGCTTCCTCTGGGCCGATTCGGAACGGTCGAGGAAGTCGCGGATGTCGTGGTCTTTCTGGCCTCGAAGCGCGCCGGCCTCATTACCGGGGCATGCATCAGCGTGGACGGCTGCCAGTCCCATTGCCTCATCTGACCCGATTCCCGGTGATTTCAGAAAGGGCCTTCGAGGGATTCGAGCCCCTTTTTTCTTCGGATGGCTTCCAGGACACCGGCTGTTCCGGTCATCATGTTGTCGCCCAGCGGAGCTCCAGGTATGACGGGCAGCCGGGTGCCCCTGACCAGGTTCCGCCTGGGTCCGGTCGCCACAACGGCACCGATGGATTCGAACCCGGGAGCGCCGCGCACATAGGCGCCATGGCCGCCTTCCGCGATCACCCTGTCGTGCCGCAGCTTCCCGTCGGCAAGTTGCTTTACCAGGAGATCCAGGCGTTCGACGGTCACGTCCCGGGTGTGGTATTCGAAAAATCCGGCAATTTCAATGCCTTCGATGGCCGCCGCCACGGTGTGGGAAGTTGCCACATCGAGTACGATGCTGTTCGCAGCGGCTCTTGCATGGAAGTCGAGAGACGCTCCCAGAATGGCCGCCATGCCGCTGTCCATGACATAGACCTCGGGAATGGACAGTTCTCCTGCGCTTTGCGCAATGGACTTCAGGCGGTTGAACGTCGGCGGCACCGAGTCTTTATTGAAAAGCAGCGCGTCGGGGCGGGGGGTTGAGTCCAGAAATGTCCTGAAGACGCTCTGCCTGTAGTCCAGGTGAGACACGCCGCGGGGAGGGATACCGTGGTCCTGAGCACAGACTCCCAGGACATCGAAGGAGAAGGGAATACCCATTCCTTCCACGATAAGTCTCAGGCGGTCGGGTTCGAGGTCGCCGAGGGTGAGGACGGCGTACCTGCCGGTACCTCTTCGTTCTTCCGCGTCGTCGTCTTCGATGAGTTCCATCCCCGAAGCCGAGACCCTTTCCAGGTCGTGATGAAGAGTGAGGGCCGCGGAATGCGACATGACGACCCTCGATGACCGCGCCTTCTCTTCCAGCACGCGGGAGACGGGCCCACCGCCCATTTCGCAGCCGACGACCAGGATTTCCCCCCACATGGCGGAAGCCTTTTCGGCAACCGTCAGCACGGGAGACCGCACGACGGCCTTGAAGTGATGATTCGAGTCGTCATCGTAACACAGAACATCCATTGTGCCCGCACCGACATCCACAAGCAGAGACCTGCCCATTCGTTTGCCTCCTTGCCTTGATTGCGGAAAAAGACGCTCCCGGAGTCTACTCCGTTGTGCGCCCCCTGTTGCTTATGCTAATGTTGAAGCCGCCCGGTGGACGAACCTTCGATTCAGCGCCGATTGACCAGGGAGAAAAGACCATGCGCAGCGGAAACCGTTTCAAAGTCAACGTGGAAGACCTCGCCGCAGCGGACACCGTTCGATTCGGAACCCGGACACGCCGCGTGCTGGGCCGGGTTATCCTGGTACTGTGCGCATCCTGCATGGCCCTGGTGCAGATCCCCGCACCTGCGGAGTCCACCTCGCCGGTTTCCCCGCCGGACTCCGCGAAAATCCAGGCCGTCATGGCGGATTTTGAAAAGTACGTCGAGGAGAACATGCACGTCTGGGGTACTCCGGGTATGGCTGTCGCCGTTGTCCACGACGACAGGGTCGTGTACTCGAAGGGCTTTGG